>VTLG01011578.1_pt1 | contig 17625 bp, 21 predicted proteins | sample 4694571 | NCBI WGS metagenome assembly VTLG01 (sample SAMN12604809, study PRJNA352737) | marine metagenome | biome: ENVO:00000447; feature: ENVO:00000209|ENVO:00000569|ENVO:01000036; material: ENVO:00002151; isolation source: viral sequences binned using virsorter ... | reverse complement strand
ACCTGAGATCCGCATCTAAAGCAAGATAAATTTGTTAATACTGAATACTCTGGATATTGTGGCATTGATTCATCAATGTCTATGTCTCCACTAGGTATTAGGTCAGTATCGCACCAGTAACAGTTCATTTCTTTACTTTCCTTTCTTCTAAGTCTTCAAACGGATCTGTATCTACCCATTCTCCGTTTTTGAATATTTTTATTTTATCTGGGTTATTTTGGTTAAACCACATTGCACCTTCTGGTATTATTTCACCACAAATAGACCTGTTGTAAAATTTAGATTTTTTCATTCTCTTCCAAAGATTAGTTCATGCGCTGATAGTTCTATACCTCTATCCCATGCTCTTTCTAATACTTTTTTTTGTTCTGTTGCAGGGATACACCCATGTCTTTTAGCCCATTTAGAAATTGCAGAGGGATCTTTGTGAATAGCTCTACCTAAAGCACGAACACCACCGAATTCTTCTATTACGACTTGTAAAGGGGTTTTTGTAGTTGATTTCATATTTGCATTGTAGCCTAAATTACAACATTTAATCAAGTAATTAGGAAAAAAAAAGAGGGTGTAACAACCCTCTAAATTAATATTAAAAATAAAATTAAATAAGGAAATAAAGCAAAGGCCATTAATTGACCTCTGCTTTGTAAAACTCAATGCAATTTGAGTAATTGCCATTTACTTTGGCTATGTAAAAGTCACCGTTGATAATAACTTTGTCACCATGTGCAATTGGTCTAAGATTGTACATTCTGCGGTTAGCCATTCTCTGTTCTCTGCTGTAGCTGCTCTGTATGCAAGCACCTGCATTGATTCCTACATACTTACCGTCACATAAATGCAAACTGACATTCCAGATGCAATTCATATCGTAAACACGTTTTTCACCTGTTGGTGCATAAACACCTTTGCGTAATCTAGGTGAACCTACTCTGACTTTAAAATCATTTTGCCAATCGTTATGACCTTGACTAACGGTAAGTGTCTGGAATAGTGGCTCAGATACTGCTTCGTAGTCGGCAGGTGTTGGCTCACAACCTTGCATAAACTCGTAGTAAAACTCAGATGATGTTTCAGCATTTGTTTTAACCATTTCGGTTATGCAATCAATGTGTGATTTGAAGAATGCTCTTTTTTCAGTTGCTGTAGTCATTGTTATTAGAAAATAGTAATGTACTTTCTTAGTGTGGCACATATGGCTACATATGTCAACAAAATAAATTTTAAATATTGCGATTTTCTCTACATTTCTCTATATTATGAATAATTTTATTTATTTTTTTAATGACACTGGCAGCATTTAGAACCAAGACTAAAGTTGTTGGTGTTTCAGAGTCTGGTCATCGAGTAGCTGAAGATCATCCAAACCATAATCCTCAGATTACTCAGGTGATTGTAGATGCATTGCGAGAACTGCATGAAGATTATGGTATTGGCTATGGTTGCCTTTCTATGATGTTCGGTATCTCTCGTGGTTATATAGCTCAAATTTGCCGTTATGAAAAAAGAGTTTCCTATCCAACTCGCTACAAAACAATCCAAGTTAGGTAGGCCAATAGCTAAACCTGATCCAGTAATTGTTGAAAACCTTTTAACACACGTTGCTAATGGGGGAACTGTTAGAGCTTTTTGTAGGGAAAAACATAATCCTTCTTACAATACTATTTATAGGTGGTTGGATAAAGATAAGGAGTTAATGACACGCTTCACACACGTGAGCAGATTTCTAGGAGCAAGAGCAATTGCAGAAGAAGCTTTAGAGCTAGTTGATACTCCTCCTCCTGTAATTGGCGATGGAGATAATGCAAGGATGGATAATAGTCACGTTAACTGGATGCGTAGTAGGGCAGATCTAAGACTTAAGTTGTTAGCTAAATGGTATCCACAGGAGTACGGTGACAGAGTCGGAATTGATGGTAAAGCAGATATTAACTTGACTATTTCAACAGGCGTTCCACAGGTGTGAGACAACCGTTGATTAAACTAGACTACACACCTAGAACTTGGCAGAGAGAATGCCATATAAAGAAACAAAGGTTTAGCGTTTACGCATTGCATAGACGATCAGGCAAGACAGAACTGGCCATCATGGAGCTAATTGATAAGGCCATGAAGACAGACAAAGAACTAGCTATGTTTGTCTATGTTGCACCGTTTCTGAGACAGGCAAAAGCAATTGCATGGGCAAGACTAAAACAGAAGATAGAACCGATGCGTAGAACGTCTGTAATCGACATTAACGAGGGTGAGCTATCGGTCAGGTTTAAACACAATGGAGCGATTATCAGATTGTTTGGTGGAGACAATCCTGATGCCATGCGTGGGTTGCGACTTGACGGCATAGTTATGGACGAGGTCGCACAGTTAAAGAACGAGTTATGGACAGATATAGTTCAACCTGCACTCTCTGACCGTCTTGGTTGGTCAATCTTTATTGGTACACCTAGTGGCATCAACTTGTTCTCTGAGTTGTACTACAAGGCCATAGACGAAAGTGATTGGACAGCAGCAAGGTATACGGTATATGACACTGACTCACTGCATCCCAACGAGGTGACTCGTCTCAAACGTGATATGAGTGAGACATCATTTGCTAGGGAATATCTATGTGACTTTTCTGCCCAGGGTGATGATCAGTTAATTGCATTGGCAGACACAGAAGACGCAGCAAAACGTATATATCAGAGTGACCATGTCAAACTGTTCCCAGTAATCTTTGGTATTGACCCAGCACGATTTGGTGATGACAGATCTGTAGTGTTTAGAAGGCAAGGTAAGCAAGCATTCAAGCCTGTTGTATATCGAGGTATAGACAACATGGAACTGGCTGCCAGAGTAGCCAATATGATTGAGGAACATAGTCCAGATGCTGTGTTCTGTGATGCAGGTGCTGGTAGTGGCGTAATCGACAGACTCAGGCAATTGTCATATGACGTAATCGAAGTACCATTTGGTGGCAAAGCACTCAAACAACAGCAATACATCAATCGTAGAACTGAGATGTGGTGGCTGATGAAAGAATGGATAGAAGATGGTGGTGCAATACCAAACGATATAGCCCTTAAACAAGAACTAGCAACACCGATATATTGGTACGACAATGTGGGTAGACGTGTATTGGAAAGTAAGGATCAGATTAAAAAGAGATTGCAGGGAGCAGGGTCACCAGATTTAGCGGATGCACTAGCACTAACCTTTGCACTGCCAGTAGCCAAGAAAGTACCAGAGGACATATATATTAAAAGACGTAAAGAAGCCACAGGTAAGACGGAATATGACCCATACAGCAGACTCTAACTTTGTTCGTGTAGCACATGGTCTAGATGTAGAGCCATTGCTTAAATTATTAGACGATAAACCAGAATTATGGACAGAAATAACAGCACGACAAAAGGTAACTAACTCACCACACAAAGATACTGAATGTATATATGTTCGAGGGCCATTAAAGATGAGTTTGTACTACGTCATGCACGATTTAGGATCATATGACTACCCATGCATGGATTATTTACAGGCAGCACTTGTACCATTGATGCGACCAATATTAGAAAAGTTAGAAGTTAAAGAGATGGGCAGAGTATTGATTGTCAATCTTAAACCTAGTGGCCATGTGACCAAACATAATGACCAAGGATTGTATGCAGATCACTACTCACGATTTCACATAGTGTTAAAAACTAACGAATGGTGTAGCCAAACTTGCGGAGATCAGAAACAAAAATTTGAGGTAGGTGAGGTTTGGTGGTTTAACCACAAAAAAGTACATACAGCGGACAATGTTGGCATGACCGACAGAGTACATATAATATTTGATTGTAAGACCAGGTATTTTTCTATGAATGGTGTGACCGTAACTGGCGATATAGCCGTTATTCTTGATGAATGTGGAGTAGTTAATGATTGACATTAAACTAGCCACAGTTGATGAGATGCTGGCTGAAGCATCAATCTTGTTTGAAGAGCATTACGAAGAGATTGCTCGTAACAAGCAGGTAATGAAGCTAAAACCAGATGAATTGACCTATCGCAAAATGGAAGACGCAGGTCAAATTTTCATCTTGTCAGCAAGGCAATCTGATGTTTTGATTGGTTATTCTGTTAACTTTGTCACTAATCATTTACATTATGCCGATCTTCGTATAGCCCAAAATGATTTGTTGTTTATCAGCAAAGAACATAGGGGAGGAAGAATTGGTTTAAAGTTGATTAGAGAGACAGAAAGTCACGCAACATCACTCGGATGCAAACTAATGCTATGGCATTGCAAAGAAAACACCACTTTGTCAGCTTTGTTGCCGAGAATCAACTACGGTGTACAAGACATTATTTATTCCAAGGAGTTATGACATGGCAGTTGTAGGAGCAATTGCAGCAATAGGAACTACTATTGCTTCTGTGAGTGCAGCAAACGAGCAGAGAAAAATACAAAAGAAACAGTTGGAACAACAACGAAGAGCTAATGAACAAGCTTTAACTCGTGCTGAAGAAGAAAAACAAAGGTCAGAGATGGAATATAATAGAGCAAACAGACAAAATGTTGATGTTGAAAGTGCATTAGATGCTAGTAAGTTGTCAACTAAACAAGGAGCATCAGGTACTTTATTAACTGGAAGCATGGGTGTTAATCCAGAAGAATTAGATACAAGTAAAAACACACTATTAGGTGGTTAATTTATGAAAACCAAGAGAGAAAAACTACTGACAAGGTGGGGTCACCTTAGATCAGAAAGGGCTACTTGGTGGTCACATTGGCAAGAGGTTACAACATATTTGTTACCGAGAAACGGACGTTATTTTGTACAGGACAGAAACAAAGGCCATAGAAGACATAACTCGATATATGACAATACTGGTACAAGAGCGTTAAGAACACTAGGTGCTGGCATGATGGCAGGTGCAACATCCCCTGCAAGACCTTGGTTTAGATTAGGAACGGCTGATCCAGAGTTAAATAAATTTGCACCTGTTAAATTATGGCTTAATGATGTAACAGAACGTATGCAATTGGTGTTTACTAAGTCCAATACATACCGAACATTGCACAGTATGTATGAAGAATTAGGTGCATTTGGTACGGCTGGATCAATTATCTTGCCTGATACTAAAACTGCTATACATCATTACCCAGTAACAGTAGGAGAATATGCAATTGCTACTGATTACCAGGGCAGAGTAAACACTTTGTACAGAGAATTTCAAAAAACTGTAGGAGAACTTGTAAGAGAGTTTGGATATAAGAAATGTTCAACGTCCGTTAAGAATCTGTTCGACAGAGGTAACTTAGATACTTACATAACGGTCATTCATGCAATAGAACCAAGAGATGATAGAGAGCGTGACTTCAGTAAAAAAGATAATACCAACATGGCATACAAATCTTGTTATTTTGAGCAAGGTGGTGATGGCGATCAAGTGTTACGAGAAAGTGGATACAAAGAATTTCCAGCAGTTGTGCCAAGATGGGGTGTTGCAGGTGGTGACATCTATGGCAACTCACCAGGGATGGAAGCGTTAGGTGACATAAAACAGTTACAACACGAGCAATTACGCAAGGCACAGGGCATTGATTACCAAACAAAACCTCCATTACAAGTACCAAGCTACATGAAAAACCGAGATGTAGACAGTTTACCTGGTGGAGTTACGTTTGTTGATGGACAACAAGGCAAAATTGAAACTGCATTTAACGTAAACCTAAATTTAAATCATTTATTGGCAGATATACAGGACGTAAGGCAACGTATTAATGGTAGTTTTTATGCTGATTTATTTCTTATGTTGGCAAATGCTACTGACACACGCATGACAGCGACAGAGGTAGCAGAACGTCATGAAGAAAAATTGTTAATGTTAGGGCCAGTATTAGAACGATTACACAATGAATTGTTAGACCCATTGATTGACATTACGTTTAACAGAATGGTTGAAAACAATTTAGTGCCACCTGCCCCACCTGAGTTGCAAGGCATGGAATTAAACGTAGAATTTGTATCTATGTTGGCACAAGCTCAACGTGCAATAGGAACAAACAGCGTAGATAGATATGTCAACAGTATGGGTTTAGTAGCACAAATGAAACCTGATGTATTAGATAAATTTGATTCTGATTCATGGGCAGATAATTATGCAGATATGTTAGGTGTTGATCCATCGTTAATAGTACCTGGAGCACAAGTTGCAAAGGTACGCAAAGCAAGAGCAGAAGCACAACAAGCAGCAGCACAAGCCGAGCAGCAACAGCAAGCTGCTGAAAATATGGCCAAAATTGGTAAGAATGATGCAGGTAATATGCAAGATATTCTTAACCAGTTTAGTGGCTACAATTCACCATCACCATTGGAGGTTTAAATGGAAAAAACACCAGACAATTTTAATTACGGCAATATGACAGCCGATTTTAGAACTCGATATAAAAAAATGTTAGAGGAAAAAAACAGGAAAAAGGTTGATAAAAAGAAAAAAAATCCATTACAAACAATAGCTGACAAGTTATACGGAGGAAGTGGTAAATGAGTTTATACGAAAACATCCACGCAAAACGAAAAAGAATTAAAGCAGGTTCTGGTGAACGGATGAAAAAAAAGGGTGAAAAAGGTAGACCTACGGCTAAACAATTTAGAGATGCTGCAAAAACTGCAAAAAAAATGTACCCAAAACAGGCATAGGTGTAACCGTAATATGGTTATAACTAGATATATTGGAGCATGAGCGAATATAATCCTCTCGATCTTAAAGGTCAACAAAAATCTAAAGACACTAAAAAGTCCGCAGACAAAATTGACCGACAGAACGAGGAATCGGATATAAAATGGCTCATGAGCAGCAAGAGGGGTCGCAGATTTATCTGGAGACTTCTGGAAATGGCAGGTGTATTCCGATCATCGTTCAACACTAACGCAATGGCAATGTCATTTAGCGAAGGTAACAGGAACTATGGTTTGCAACTTCTGAACCAAATCCACACTCTCTGCCCCGAACTATATCCGACAATGATCAAGGAGCAAAAAAATGTCAGAAACGCTGATGACGGAAGCCAACCAAACCAATGAAGGCGACACTCAACAGCCAGTAGACGCATCAACTGAAGCAACTACTGACACCGAGCAGCAAGCTGAAGGTGTACAGGAACAACAAGTTTCGGATGAAACCGCTGTTGATAGTGAAACTAGCGAAAAGGATGCACCAGAAGGTGCTCCTGATAAATACGAGTTTAATGCAAAGGTGGCTGACGCACCAGAAGAACTCGACCCCGAAGTTTTAACTGCTTTCGGTGATGTCGCTAAAGAACTAAACCTGCCACAAGAAGCTGCACAAAAAGTATTAGACAAAGTTGCACCTGTTATACAGGCAAAACAAGCTAAAGTTGTTGAACAAACTAAAGTTGAATGGGCAAACCAATCAAAATCTGATCAAGAATTTGGTGGTGAAAGTTTAAACGATAGTTTAGATGTTGCAAAAACATCACTCGATACCTTTGGTACTGATGCTTTGAAGTCGCTGCTACAGGAAACAGGCTTGGGAAATCACCCCGAAGTAATTCGGTTTATGTACCGAGCAGGTAAGGCAATTAGTGAAGATAGTTATGTAGGTAATTCTGAGGGTGCTGCTGGTAAATCCAACATTCCCAAAGATTTTAACGGCATAGCTAACGCACTATATTCAAATCAGCAAAACAAGTAAGGAGTTATTAAATGGCTGCACTTTCATCATCAAATTTAACACTAGCGGATTGGGCAAAAAGATCTGACCCAGACGGTAGAGTTCCAATCGTTGCAGAACTACTTTCACAAAGCAACGAAATTCTAGAAGACTGCGTTTTTAAGGAAGGTAATTTACCTACTGGAGAACGTGTAGTTATCAGAACAGGTTTACCTTCAGTTTACTGGAGAGCATTAAACCAAGGTATTCCAAACAGTAAGTCAACAACAGCACAAGTTGATGAAGCTTGCGGAATTCTAGAAGCACGTTCTGAAGTAGACAAAGACTTAGCAATGTTAAATGGTAACACTGCACAGTTCCGTCTATCAGAAGACACTGCGTTCTTGGAAGCAATGAACCAGACTCAAGCTGAAACAATGTTCTATGGTAATCCTGGAACAGATCCTAAGAAGTTTTTAGGTTTAGCACCAAGATACGGCAGTTTATCAGCAGACAACTCTGTAAACGTGCTTAGTGCAGGTGGATCAGGATCTGATAATGCTTCTGTATATCTAGTAGTTTGGGGTGATCAAACTGTTTATTGTCCTTTCCCTAAAGGATCTAAAGCAGGTTTAACACACGAAGATCTAGGTGAGCAAACTGTTTACAACAGCGATGGCACAAGACTACAAGCTTTTGCTACTCGTTATCAGTGGAAAAACGGTTTGGTTGTTAAAGATTGGAGATACGTTGTTCGTATTTGTAACATTGACATTTCTGACTTACTTGGAAGTACTAATACACAAACTTCTTCTGCTTCAACTGCTCTTGTAAAATTAATGGCTAGAGCATTGTACAGAATTCCTAATATGGCTATGGGAAGAGCAGCGTTCTACATGAACAGAACTGTTCACTCAGGACTATCTATTGCAGCAATGGACAAGTCACAATCTGTATTAGCTATTCAAGAAGGTTTGACACAGTTTGGTACAGCACAAAGCTACTTGTCATTTTTGGGTGTTCCTCTAAGAAGAGTTGACGCACTTCTAAATACCGAATCTGCGGTTAGTTAATTTATTTATCATTAAAGGAGATCTAAAATGATTACAGACAAACTGCTCAGAGTGAGCGAAGACCAAGCGGTCACATCAACTGCTGTTTCTACTAGTTCTATTGATTTAGTTGTTGCTAGAGACATGGGTGAAGGTACTGCTTTGTACATGAACTTTGCTCTAACAGAAGCATTTGCAAATGGTACTAGCATAACTTTTGAAATTATTACTAGTGCAAGTGATAACTTAGGTTCACCTACTGTTATTGGCAGCAGTGCAACTATTGCTACAGCAGCACTTACATTAGGTAAAAACATTGTTGTACGTTTAAATCCAAGTATCGCTGGCAAAGGTCAAAGATATCTTGGTGCTAGATACACAGTTGTTGGTACTATGAACGCTGGTAAAATTACTGCTGATGTAGTAGAAACAATAGGTGACGGACAGAAGTACTACGCTTCTGGCTTTACCGTATCTTAATAAGGAGTAACCTATGCCTATTTACAGAGCAAAAGTTAAGTGTTTTGTCGGCCAATCTATGAGAGAAGCTGACGAAGAGTTTGAATATAATGGAGAGTTCAATAGTAATATTGAATTAGTTGGTGGAATTGAACCTGATCTACCTGTGGCGTCAAACACAACCGTACCGTCAGAAGATGTTCAGCCAACTACTCAATCAATTGACTATGAGTCAATGACTAAAGCAGAACTTGAAATATATGGTCGTTCTATTGGTATTGAACTTGATAGAAGACAAACAAAAGAAACTCTTATTAATCAACTTGAAACTGCTGGTAAATAGGTATTGGTCTTCTTACTTTTTTATGGGGGCTAGTAGTAATACTGCTAACCTCCTCTTTTTATAGGAGATGTTATGGCAACTGAAATAGATATTTGCAACCTTGCCTTGGCACACTTAGGCGATGATGCAACTATTGCTTCGATAGACCCACCAGAAGGATCAGCACAAGCAGAACAAGCTGCAAGGTTTTACCCTATAGCCAGAAATACTTTATTAGAATCACATACTTGGAATTTTGCATCAAAAAGATCAACTATGCCAACTGTTATAAATACAGTTGACCAATGGGAATATGCATACGCAGCACCTGCTGACATGATGACACCTGTCGCAATAATATCTCCGACAGCACAAAACGATTACGCTACAAGAATGTCTTCTGGAGATACACCAGGCGGTATTACATCTAATTATTCTCCGACAATATTAGCTGGACAATATACACCACAACAATTTGTAGTAGAAGGAAATTATATTTATACAAATCAAGAAAACGCAATGTTGCGATATCAAGCATTAATAACTGATTCAACAAAATTTTCTCCATTATTTGTTGTTACTTTGTCATGGCAATTAGCAGCTATGTTGGCAGGGCCAGTTATTAAAGGTGACCAAGGTATGGCAGAAGCAAAAAGATGTACAGAAATGATGGCACGATATTTCGCAACTGCAAAACAACAAGACAATTTACATAGAGATATAACAGTAGAACATATTGTACCTTGGACATCTGGGAGGTAATAAATGCCAGTTACACGCACGTTTTTAAAATCATTTTCTAGTGGTGAAATATCACCAGAAATGCTAGGTCGTATTGATGATTCTAAATATCAACAAGGTGCAGCTAAAATGCTTAATTTTATTGCTAAACCACAAGGGCCAGCAATGAATAGACCAGGGTTTTCGTTTGTAAAAGAAGTAAAAGATTCAACAAAAAAAACAAGATTAATACCATTTAGGTTTAACGTGTCGCAAACAATGGCTATTGAAATAGGTAATCAATATTTTAGATTTCACACTAATGGTGTGACAATTCAATATTCAAATGGAGCAGCATGGAGTAACAGTACTTATTATTCTGTAGGAGATATAGCTTTATATAACGGTGTAAATTATTACGCTAAAACAGCACATACTAATAGCACACCACCAAACGCTACAAATTGGTATGCATTGCCATCTGACATGACATACGAAGTGCCATCACCATATTTAGAAGCAGAATTGTTTGATATAAAATATGTGCAATCGTCTGACGTAATGACGTTAGTACATCCTAATCACGAACCAGCAGAATTAAGAAGGCTAGGTGCAACAAGATGGGAATTTAGAGAAATTAATTTTAATCCATCAATTACAGCACCAACTAATGTATCTGTTAGTGCATATCTTCCTTCGTCTAGCAGTACAGATACAGATACTTTTGAACAACATACATATGTGGTAACAGCATTGGCTGATGATGGAGTACAAGAAAGTGTGCAATCAGATTCTGCTACTGTTTCTACTAATATATTTGTTACTGGAGCGAAAAATACAGTTATATGGGATGCAGTTACAGGTGCATCAAGATACAGAGTTTTTAAAAATCAAGCTGGATTGTATGGTTTTATTGGAGAAATAGAACATAGTAGCACTGTTCAAGTTGCTGCTACATATACTTCTACAACATCTAATAATACGGTCACAATAACAAAAACAGATCATGGTTTTGAAACTGGTGATACTGTAAACGTAGTAAAAGTAGATGGTACTTTAAACAATGGAAAATTTATTATTACAAGAACTAGTAGTAGTGAATTTACATACGATACAGCTACAAATGAAGGTAATAATACAAATGCAAATTGTACAATTGGTTATGTACATCAAGTTGTAGATAATAACGTTGCTCCAGATTTTTCTGTAACACCACCAAGGTACGAAACTACATTTTCGGGTGCAAATAATTTTCCTTCTGCTGTTTCTTATTTTGAACAACGTAGAGTTTTTGCTGGTACAAACAATGAACCACAAACAATATTTATGACTAGATCAGGTACAGAAAGCGATATGTCTTTTAAAATACCAATAAGAGATGATGACCGTATAAAATTTAAAGTTGCTGCTCGTGAAGCAAACAGAATCAAACACATAGTTCCGTTAACGCAATTGTTATTTATGACAGAAGCTGCGGAATGGAGAGTTACATCTATTAATAGTGATGCAATAACACCTACATCTGTATCGGTAAAACCACAATCATACATTGGTGCTAATGATACTCAACCAGTAATTGTAAATAACAGCATGGTTTATATTGCAAGTCGTGGTGGTCACGCAAGAGAACTTGGATATAACTGGCAATCAAATGGTTTTATAACAGGAGATTTATCTATTAGAGCAGCACATTTGTTTGATGGTTTTGACATAACAGATATGACGTTAGCTAAAGCACCAACACCTATTGTATGGATGACAAATACAGAAGGTAAATTGTTAGGTCTAACATACGTTCCTGAACAACAAGTTGGAGCATGGCATCAACATAATACAGATGGTGTTTTTGAAAGCGTTACGGCTGTCGCTGAAGACAGTGTAGACGCTGTTTATTGTGTTGTAAAAAGAACTATTAATGGTGCAACAAAAAGATATGTAGAACGTATGGGAACAAGAAAATATGCAACGCAACGTGATAGTTTTTTTGTAGACAGTGGACTAACATATAACGGCACAAATACAAATTTAGCAAGAACTGTAACTATTACAAGCAGTGGTAATTATACAAAAGGTAGTTTAGTTACTTTAGAATTTCCATCTTCTATACCTGCATTTAAAGTTGGCAATAACGGTCTTACTACAGATTTAAATGATGCGATAGTTATAGTAGATGGTACAGAAACTTATAGATGCGATATTATAACAATTGCTGATGACCATACTGCAACTGTCAAACTAGATAGAGATTTGCCAAGCAGTTTGCAAAATACAGCTATAACTAGTTATGAAATTGCAGAAAAAACATTAGTAGGTTTAAATCATTTAATAGGAAAAACAGTAAGCATACTATCTGATGGTGCTACACATCCTTCAGTTGTTGTAGATTCTAATGGCGGTATTGTATTAAATCGTGCAGCTAGTGTTGTTCATATAGGTTTACCTTATGTATGCGATTTGCAAACATTACCATTAATGCTTAAAGCAGAAGCAGGTGGTCAAGGTCGGGTTAAAAATATAAATCATGCATGGCTTCGTGTATTTGAAAGTTCTGGTATATTTGTTGGCCCTACAGAAAATAAATTAGTTGAAGCAAAACAAAGAACAACAGAACCATATGGGTCACCACCATCATTAAAAACTGAAGATATTAAAGTTATGTTGACACCATCCTGGCAAGATTATGGCCAAATATTTATAAGGCAAAATGATCCATTGCCACTTACAGTTGTTGGAATTACTTTAGAAGTTGCTATAGGTGGATAGTGTGACCGTAAACAGATAAACTGTCTGTATAGTATAAAAATAAGTATGTGTTGAGCTTATGGCAATAACTTCTGAACAATGGCAAAGTTTTGGCGGTGCAATGTCAATAGGCAGTATGTTTCAAGGATTCATATCTGCTCGTGCTCAAGCTTCTGCTGAAAGATATAAATTAAAAAGTCAAGCATTATCTATACAGCATCAACAGGATATGGCAGAGATAAATGCTGATATGTTAGAAAGTCAAGCACAACAAATAGCAAGAGCATATAACAGGCAAGCTATGACAAAAACAATGGCTGCTGGGTTAAAAGAAGGCAAAGCAAGAGCTAGTTTTGCTGCTAGAGGTATACAAATGGGTGTTGGTAGTACCGCAGATGCTTTTGCTTCAAGCAAAATTATGAGAGAAATAGATAAATTAACAATGAATGCTAATAAGGTTAAAGCTGTAAATCAAATGAGAACAAGAGGAGTGCAAGCTGATATACGAGGTGATATGTTGGGCGTGTCTGCGGATAATCTTTTTGCAAGTGCATCTGCTGTTAGTCCAATGTTAAATATGACAAGCACGTTATTAACTGGTGCTGCTGACTTTGCAGCTAATAAAGGTTACGGTTTTTTTGGTAAGGAATAGTAATGGCAACAGTACCTTTACAACAAACACCTACAGTAGAATTAGATGTCGGTCAAGCACCATTATTTTCTGCTACAAATATTGAACCTGTAAGGGATACAGGTGTTGCTGAAGATATACAACGAGTAGGTAATGCACAAAAACTACTTGCACAAGTAGCAATAAAAAACAAAGAAGAGCAAGATGACGTAGTTTCTAATGATGCATTTAATGGATATCAAGAAGAAGCGGATGCAAAAGTAAATGAATATTTACAATTACAACGTGGTCAAGCAGTAGCAACAGTAGATGTTGACCAAGACACTGGTTTAGCTATAACTGCGTATGACAAATTAATAAAAGATTTAGACGAAATAGGTAATAAATATTTAGAAACTTTAACTAATAGTGATCAAAAACAAATATTTAATGACAAATATTCAGCATCAAAACGATTGTCAAAAAATACAGCGGTAAAACATTCTTTAAAACAAAGGCGTTTACAGCTAGAAGAAGATACAAAAGCAAATATTGAAATGTCTAAAAAAGGAGCTATTAATAGTTTTGAAAGTTGGGATGATGAAGAAGGGGATTACAATGTTCATTATTATAGAGGACTTGCAGAAATTAAACGTAATGCAGAATTAAATGGTCGTAATACAGATATAAACAAAGGCCCATTAAGTGCAAAATATTTAGAAGATGTACAGGCATACAACAAAGAAGTTATGGAAGGTGTTGTAGACCAATTAATGGAATTACCTGGTGGACACAAATTAGCACAGGATTATGTAAAAAAACAAAAACCAGAAGAATTAAAAGAAGTAAACACTGAGCTTGAACAATCAATAGCAGATAAACATGATGATTACAACGTAGAACAATGTGTTGATGCTGTTTTAAGTAATAACAGTAATCAAAATACTGGTGATTTTTTAGATCAAACAAAAAAATTAATGTGCCTTAAAAGTAATCATTTTGTAAATGATGGTACAGGTGCATCTGTACATGATGGAAATCATAGCGACAAAGTAAATATTGCAGGTCAAACACAAGAAAACAATATTGATACTTTAGAAAAAATAAAAAATGAATCAAAATTTTATAAGCTTGATTCTAATGCAACATTAATAAACGAACACCAGCCAACACATTTATTTGCCGTACAACATTTAGGAGTACAAAAAGCAGATTCTTTATATACAAAAGCAAAATCTAGTATAGAAATAGATAAAACTAGATATAAAGAAGATGCAACATATGCAAAACAAATTAATGAAAAAATAATAAACAACTACAATAAATTAATTTCTGAAGAAACTAACAAGATATATGCACGTTTTGGTGAAGGTGAATTTGCAAACAGTATTGAAAACGATTTAGAAATAATAAAAAAAGGTATTAATTACGATGGTAATTTTACATATAAAGTAGATTTTGTAACAGGATTACGTCCTTTAAATGAATTAAAAGACGAGTTAAAAGCTACAATTACAGATCCCAAACAACTTAGTTATGCATTAAAAGATTTAGAAATTAAATACAATAAAATAAAAAATGAACGTACACAGATATATAACGAAGCTTTAAACACTGCAAAAGAGATTGCTTTTGCTGAAGAAGGTGGCTGGAAAAATTTAAAAGATAACGGTATTAAAATAGAAAACTTTAGTGAAAGCGATCAAGAGTTATTAAAAAAAGGACAACCAGAAGAATCTAATGTTGATACAATTGCTGAATTAATTGATAATCCAAAAGAAGTAAGAGATAATTTACCTTCGTATAGCCATGAATTATCGCAATCAGATTATTTAGGGTTAAAACAATATGCAAAGTCTTTACAAAGTGAAGATAAATATATAGAAGCTAACGGCAATAAAGATTTAATGAAAGATGTTATGTACAAAAATGGATTTGAATGGGTTTACAAATCTAAGTTTGGTGGCAATTCAGCAGATTTTGGAGCTATACACACAGAATGGGTTGATAGAATAGATTATGCACAACGAATATCAAACAAAAAATTAACAAGACAACAGAAAGTTGAAATATTAAACAACGTGTTAATGGATAAAGTTAATCTACAAGGTACTTTAGGTTTTGGTAGACAAACAAATACACTAACAAGTACTGTTATGCCAGACAGGTTAGATGATTTATTTGTAAAAGTAAAAGTAAAACAAGAAGACGGTAGTACTAAAACTGAACAAATATTTACATCAGAAATTACTAAAGAGGTAAGTATCGCAATAATGGGCAGTTTGTATAGACGTAAATTGCCTATGAATCAACAAAACATAGCAGAAGAGTGGGTTAAGTTTGGCAAACCAAAAACATTAAAACAAGCAGAAGAATTTATAAACGCAAATTTAAATTACCAATTAGCACCCGAAAATTTAAAATAGTTATGACATCATCTAATGCATTTGACAATTTTTATAACAACAATGAAAGGCTTATACAATATGCACCTAGTCAAAATTTAGGTGAAAATTACAATGTATTTGATAGATATTATGAAGCAGAAGCAGAACAAAAAGATAAAGAGCTAAGAATTTTATTAAATTCTGCTGCACAAAATGATCCAGACGGTACAGGAGAAGCACAGCGATTAGCAAAAGAATTAAATTTACCAGACGGTATGGTTATTAATAGCAATGAAACATTAGATTATTTAAAAGAAAGAGCTAGGCAACAAGACATAGAAGCAAGAAAACTTGCAATGGTAAATCCAGTTTTAGCTAGGCAATTGCGTGATCCTAATTTTGCAGCTATAGCATATGACAATATTCCAAGACTAGCTTCTAACGAAAATATTTTTCAAAGTATTGCATCTGTACCAGAAGACGCATGGCAAGGCATACGAAAAGGTGTATTAAGCAGAGAAATGGGTTTTATTGCTCAAAGATTTAAAAATAATAATGTTGAATTTAAAGATTTAGAAACAGGATTTGATCTTAATTATGTGCCAACCGAACAAGATATAAAAGATTACGAAAGACTAAAAGAAATAAGTGAAACAATAAATAATTTTGATTCTGATGGAGTTGGACTTATAGAAGGTGCATCTTATTTTGTAGGACAATTTGGTTCATCAATACCAGAAGCTGCATTAACAGGTTATGCTTCATGGCAAGCAAAAACTTTAGCTGGTGCTGGCATAGGATTTTTAGTGCCTGATGGCCCAATAATGGTTGGCGGTGAAGCCGTAGGTGCAACTATTGGTAACTTTGTAGGTTTGTTTACTGGTTGGAATGCATTTCAAAATAAATTAGCGTATGACACTTACATGGTAGAAGGCGGTCATTCATGGTTAGAGTTACGAGAAAAAGGTTATGGAATTAACGAAGCAAAAGTAATTGCGAATACTGTAGGTGGAACTAATGCACTTATAGAAAGATATGGTTTAAGTTTAATTGCACCTAAATATAGTGGTGCATTATCAGGTGTTAAAGGAATGTTTACACGTTCTGGAATAGCAAAAACACCGTTTGCTAAAGCTTTACAAAAAAGATTGTTTAGACAAACTGCAAAAAGTGCTTTAAGTAAATCTGGATTAAAACTTACATACAATGCAGCAACACGACAATTTCTTAAAGATTATGTAACAGTTTTAGGTACAGAAACTGGACAAGAATTAGCACAAGAGATGGTTGCAATTGCTGGAGTTAATTTATTTGCTGATCTAAGTGAAAAAGAAATACAAACAATTAGTGCAGAAGAAATAGGTGACAGAATTTTTTCAACATTAACAGAAACTATGAAAGGAATGATTTTGTTTGGATTAATAGGGCCAGGTATGACATATAGCAATAATTGGAGTAAAGCTACAAGAGCTAGAAATACTACTTCTGTTTTAGAAAAATTATCACAAATTACAAAAGACGATAAAACAAAAATTAGAAATCCAGATAAATACGGAGATTACACACAAGCATTAGCAGATCAAGCAGGTATAACTGATTTTTATTTTGATGCAAATACATTTCAACAGCAATTAGATAACAATCAAATTACTAATGAACAACTAGAAATGTTTTCGCCAGAATTATATAAAG
>VTLG01009849.1_pt1 | contig 17625 bp, 19 predicted proteins | sample 4694571 | NCBI WGS metagenome assembly VTLG01 (sample SAMN12604809, study PRJNA352737) | marine metagenome | biome: ENVO:00000447; feature: ENVO:00000209|ENVO:00000569|ENVO:01000036; material: ENVO:00002151; isolation source: viral sequences binned using virsorter ... | reverse complement strand
CCTCACCATCATCAGAGATGATAAGAAAAGATCTATTACACACGTCAATAACTGTACGATTTACCCAATCGTCGTCCATACGATTTCCCACTTGATCCACGCATCATATCATATGTAGACAAGTTTGTCAACCTCAATTAATTACATCTTTATTGTAACTATTATCCTTAGAACTCTCAGGATATGAAGAAGTAGAACTAGAAGCACCACTAGTAGCAGAACTTAAACTAGCATTAGAAGAACTATGAGATGGTGTAGCAACAGTTAAATTACATGCTTGATATACAAAATTACCATGTGTCCCTGTCAATGAACCATCATTAGGTAATTTAAAGATTACAGCATTTTGATCTGAATATACTGCCTCTGTAGTAGCAGTAACACAAATACTATGAGCATCATTTATAAAAATATTACCCCAAGTAATGAAATCACTTTGATCACTCTGTGAGGAATTACACCCAAATGCTCTTTGCCATTCTAAATTACCATCTGCATCCCATTTAGAAATTACTATATCATTTTCCGAACTACCACTAATAACATTTTCTATAAAATCTCCCATATATGCATTTCCACATTCATCACAAGCAATACACCATCCACCTCTACCACCTAATGTTTTTTGCCATTGTAATGTACCAGAGGAATTCCATTTAGCTATTCCCAAACTATTGCTGGTGGTAAAAATATTTCCATCAGGATCAGTAGCACAATTATGAATACTAGCATTGGTACTACCATCAGAATGAGCGAATAACTTTTGCCACTGTAAAGTACCAGATGAATTATATTTCACTAATATGCCATCATTTCTACCACCACTTGTATGATAATCAGAAAATCCAGTGATATAAGTATTACCACTAGAATCTACATATCCACCATAAGCTGCAGCAGCACCAGTTCCTCCTGATAAGACTCTCTGCCATTGTAATGAACCAGAAGAATTATACTTACAAACAAAAATACAAGTTTTAGAAACCCAAACTCTACCAATAACATAAAGATTATCAGAAGAATCACATCCACAAGCTTGTGTATAACTTGCCTCTCCTGTATTCTGTCCTCCATTTCCTCCTATTATCCTTTGCCATTGTAAAGTACCAGAAGTATTCCATTTACCAATTAAATACTTAGCAGGTCCATCAGTATTTCCTGGATTATTTTCATATACTTTTCCACAACCATAGACATTTCCAGAAGAATCTACTGCTGCATCATAAAATTCTAACTGGTCATAATTACTATTTTGCCTACCACTCTCTCCTAATATTCTTTGCCATTGAAAATCACCATCAACATCTATCTTATATACATAAGCTTCCCAAGTATATGGGTTTAAATGTCCTCCTGTCTGATCTCTTGTAAAACCAACACCATAAACATTTCCAGAACTGTCAACACCAAGACCTGCACCATATGTTTTACTTCCTGAATTATTTTTCCCCAATACTCCAATCCAATAATCATCAGTAGTACTATCACTAAAACACGGAATACTCTGAACGTGTATCAGTACTTGTTGTATGGTTGTCATCTATGATAATCCACCACCAAGAACTACAAAAGTATTTGCAGAAACACACATAACAGTAGCTAATCCTTTTTGTGCTAATGTTTTATCAGTATTAGTAGCAGTTCCTACAGTATATGCTGTTACACCACTACGAGAAATAGTAATATTAGAACTAGAATTATTATAGATTGTTACTCCTTGACCTGCACTAAAAACACCTGATGGAATTGTGACATTACTATTAGTATTAATCAATTCTCCAACATCATTAGCAGTAAGAGTATATGATGATGTTTTTGAATTATTAACAATCTCTCTTACATTACCAGCAGCATCATTTAATGTTCCACTAGTAGTAATATTCTGATCAGTTGAACTACCTCTATCACATACAGTATCAAGTGTATCTGTTTCACTAAAGGAAGTTAAATATGTGGAACTATCAACACTACCATCTGCTTTCAAAAATTGTGATGATGTACCACTACTTTTAACAAAACTATCCGCAGTTGCTCCTCCTGTTATAGTTACACCAGTTTGAGTGATGTCAAATTTCTTACCAGCACCACTACCACCTCTCCAATAGAATTCAGAACCTCCATCAGCATTATATACTGCTATATTATTACCACTAGTATCTTCAAATACTATATCATGAGCCCCTGAAGGTACTTGGAACCGCATATCATGAGGTCCAGTGTGTTTGAAAACACTACCTCCATCAGATCCAGTGCCATTTGTATAATATATTTCAAGATCGTTAGAATTACCAAATTTTATCTTATTATCATCAAGAAGATGTACTCCAGTAAAACTAGTAATTCCTAAAAATGACCCTATACTGGGTTTATATGTTAATGACTTATCAACTCTAATCTCTTCATTACCAGTTGTATTATCTACAAAAGTCAAATACATTGTATCAGTACTATCACTGTCCAAATTAATACCGACTTTAGATGCTGATCCTACGTTAGCACTACTAGTATTAATCCATTTTAAATCTGTTCCATCAAAAGAAAGAACTTGTCCTGTACTTCCAGTATCACCATCACCATCTTTTAATGTTCCTGTAATTTCAATATTACTAACTGTTGTTATTCCTGTTACTTTTGCATCAACACTAACATTAAAATTATTTACAGTAAGATCACCTAATGTTGATTTACCAGTTACATTTAGAGTATTAAATGTAATGTCATCACTACCAAAATCATAATACAAATTACCATAGATATAAACATCTTCAAAGACAGAATCACCGTCTTCAGTTAAAGTAACATTAGTAGGTACTGGTATATCTGCCATAATTATTATCCAAAGAATTTTTTAGCAAAGGATATACCTTTACTGATTGCTTGTGCTTTAAGACCTAATGGAGTCATTCCAACTAAACTTAAACCTACTCTGTATATACTACTTGTCTTAAGAAGATCAGCAATATTTCCTTTTCTTGGAGATCCTGCATCAATTTCAGTTGCATTTAAGAGTATTCTTTCGGTTCCATCTACTTGTGGACGACCAATACGAATATCATTTGCCAATAAATGCATTTGATTAGTAGCATCTAATACAATATTTCTACCTTTAATCCTAATCCATCCCTTATTTGCATTAAGACAAGCATCTCCATTATGAGCAACAGCAATAAAACTAACTGCCTCAGTTGATTGAGCTTTGCCACCACATTCTATCTGAAATACACCTTCAGAGTTAATTTTAGATAATCCAGTTTGAGTAAAAGACTGAGTATATCTTATTCCATCATCATTAATTGATGATATGTTAAAAACATTTGGTCCACCAACACCAACTGCTCTAGACCCCGTTTCAATAAGAAACTGAGGTCCAAATAAGTCAATAGTTCTATTTTCTTGTCCTGCTGGTTCTGCCATTATGTCGTAACGCAATCAATTTGCTGTTCAACAGCAGTTTGTCTTCTTGTAGTACTCATCACTGGACGAAGAATTGCTCCAGATCCTGTATTACTATTTATTTTCATAGGTGGTAATAAGGTATAAGCCTTCTCATTGGGTTGAACACATGTAATTGAACCATTTGAATCAATACCACATATCTCAAAATCATCTATTGTATCACCTTCTTCATATCCTCTTCCACCATCTTGGATAATAATCTTATCAACATAAGCTTCTTCAATGTCTCCTGTTGGGTAATTTTCTCCTTCAGTAATCATTACAACATCAGTAATTTGCCCATAAGTAGATGAGTTTACATTTTGATCAATAATTGCTCTTCCATAAGCACCATATCCCTGATCACATTTGTCTTTAAATACTACCCAAGGTGCTTCTTCATATCCTTCACCTGGATATGTAATGTCTACACCAATAACACTAGCAGTTTGTTTAATATCTCCTAAAATATTATCCTTATTAAAGTGATTAATAAAGTTACCAAGAATAACTTTACCAGCACCACCTTCTCCTTTACCACCAAAGAACTCAACTTCTGGATATCCACAATTTATAGGTATATTTGTATCACACTTCATTTGTTTTGCATCACCAACCTTTGAACCAAAAATACTAAGATTACCAACTTTATCCTCAAAGTCATCAGTGCTAGTTATACCAATTCCAGCCAATGGTGCAAATGGTAACATAGCAGCTGTTTTTGCTACATCTGCTGCTTTATCAAAGAGTTTTGCTACTTTACTATTATTAGCATTGTCCTCAAGAGTTTTTACAATACCCATATCAATTTTAAATTTGCTAGAAGTTGGACATTCAACTGCTTGTCCTTTTCCGCATCTAAAAATATTAAGAGCTTTGTTAATCATGCTAACACCTTTTCTAAGGACACCTGGTAATCCAAAAAGTAACCCAACTGGTGCAAACAACTTTTCAATCGGTAGAATAAAAGGTCCGATCATAGTATCCATCAAACCAGTAACTCTGTTTATTATCCCACTAATAAATTCATCTACAACACAGACAGCAGGATTGATAACACTGGAAACCATTTTTGTGAGCATATCTTCAACAGTAGAATATAATGCATCTGTTACTTTTGAAACGACACATCCCATTGCATTAAATAAAGATCCAATAGGATTCAATGCATCAGTTTGGAATCCAGTTGCTTTTGCCAATGCTTTAATAGGATTAGTAATTGTATTATAAAAGAACTGGGTCATACCTCCAAGACCCATTTTTATGAACTTAACCAATGAATCCTCTAAAGCACCTGCCATTTTTCCAACCAATCTTTTGGAAATATCACCAATTAAACCAGCAGTGGTTTTTAGTTCTGCTCCAAAAGAAATACCACCACCAAGACCACCAGCAATTGCTGCTATATTTCCTACAAGTTTATTAGTAGAAAGTTTTTTGACAAAATTAGTTAATGTATTCTCCATATTAGTGAAGAATCCATCAAGACAAGGATCAGCTAAAAGAATTTCCCATCCACTTGTTGTTGAATCGGCTTGAACATCTCTTCTAGAATCTCTCTTAGCAGCCTCTATTCTCTGCCAATGAGCCCATTGTTCTTCAAAAGAAAGATGTGATAAATCTTCGCTGGTTCTTTGTTTAACTTTTCCAAAAGTATCAGGACAAGCTTTCAATAATGCTCCAATAATTTCCTGACTATCTCTATCAGGAGGATTATCTTCTATAAGTTGAGTATATTGATTGATTTGTTTCTTAGTAAGTCTATCACACAAACCAGAACCAGGTTGAATACCAATATCTTGAAGTATATCTTCAGCACTCCTTGCGCCTATTTCATCAGAACCTACTTCTAATCCTTCAACATTTCTTGGCTCTTCGTTTGTAATATTTGGATCAGTAATAATAAAATCTGGTTCTTTTGATACATCAATATAAAACTTACCGTCTATATTATCAGGACCAACAAGTTCTGGAAGTTTAATATAAGTCTCTCCTCTATTATCAGTAAAGAGTTGTCTTACTAATCCACCATACTGAATATAAGTTTTATCTGGACCATAGTTTGTGAATACATCAGGAAGTATTTCAGTTATCTGTGGATATACGTCTTGAGTTATTTCACCTTCTTCTATATTCTGTTTGGTAGCTAAATTTCTCGCATGATTAATAATCTGATAGACCATAGTAGGTCTAGTGAATGTATCTATTTCCGAACCTCTAGCATTTAACCAAGTTCTAAATCCATTCTCATCATTAAACTGAACAGCACCATAACTGTTAGTTGATGAATTATAGTCAATCGTACCTACAAGTCTATCACCTACTCCACCAATACCCCATTCTTGATTATAAATTTGAATCTGTCCAGTTTGTCTATGGACAAGCACATAATAATCTTCACCACCAATGTTAATTAGATTCTCTTGTTCTTCATTACCATAATAATGAATTTGTGTCTCGTCTAAGTTCATATGAAATATACCTCAGTAATTTATTTATTCGTATTCCCTGGTTCTTTCGTCCTCAGTAATAATACCTTGTAGAATTGCCTGACTTTCTGCATCACGAATATGTCTCCATTTAATATTTTCGGGACTAGGATCATCAACTATAGTTCCATATGCTTGAGCATTCCATCCTGTATATTCTTCTGATCCACCCTGTTGTCTTATATAATTTAATTGTCCACGAGTTATAGATCCACCATTCCAAAATTGATCAGCTGGAGTTCTTGGTGGTGTTGGAAATAAATTCTGAGATGAACTAGGTTGATAAGGTGAAATTCCTATTGCTTGTAAGTAATCCTTATTATCAGTTAAACTCTTCTTATTCAGTATTGGTGCAGTATTAGGTGTAGGTGCATCAATACTATTAACTTCATTCTCACCAGTTATTAATGATGGTTTGATATTTCCATACCATCCCTTCATAGGATCAAATTTTCCAAACTTTCCATATTGAATTGCTTCTGTTCTTGGAAAAACACCAAGTATTAAACGTATTCCTGTACTATCACTAGATCCATATACACCATAAACCATATCACCCTGAGTTATTCTTACAGTTCTTATTTTACCTCCACCACCAGATCCAGCGGTAGTTGGTAATAAACAATAAGCATAATCAAGTTCTTCATCAGGTATATCATCACGATCTGAATGATCTCCAACAATACGAACCTTATATCTCCATCCCCATCCCATACCTTTAACCTGATCTTCTTGTGCAGAAAAAGGTGCAACAATCCCTATCCAAGATTGTAATGGAGTTTTTCCAAATGTATTATTATCAGATTTTTTTACGGATTTAGACATTTATTTAATAATTTACGCTTTTATATAGACCATAAGTATCACGAGCAAGTGTCATAGATGTATATGAATTTTCTGGGTCAAAATGATGACAAAGATGTAAAATAAGATAATCTCCACTTCTATTTTGATTCCACATAGATAATGCCTTATCTTCTAGTGTAACATTAGCGAGATTAACTCTAACAACTTCCCCTGCTCTTAAATTTAAATTAGATGGAACTTGTATTTCCATAAGTTGAGCATGAAGTAAATTATACCTCATATTTGCTAATGCATCCCATCTAACAGGACTATTTAATTCTATTTTACTAATACCAGGTTCATATGAACCTACATCCAGAATAGTAGAATAAGTAGCATGAAACTTATTAGAGTCTATATTTGAATCAAATATCTGCTGTTTACCAAGATTAGTTTTACTTAATAAATTAACAACTTCTTCTTTTACTTCAAAAGTTAATGGATTAGTCGTTATAAAACGGACAGAGTAAGTTCCATTTTCTAATGATTCTAATACATCCTGATCTTTTATTATATGAGGTACATCTAAAATTTTAAAGTTGTTAATACCTTTCTGTTTATCGCTACTACCTGATGCCCATCCAGGATTATATGAATAAGTATGAGTATCTTTATACCAATCATACTCTCTTATATTTGATGATCCTTCTTTAATAAGAGAATCAATTGATCTAAAATTAAAACCATCTTGTGTTTGATAGAAAAAGAATCCAGGATCACCTTGAACTGGAATAGCCTTCTTACATAGACTTAAAATTATATCAAATGGAGATCTAGATCTACCAGTAACTGCTTCATTATTCTGAGTTGGTTCAATAAATCTTCTAGATGGTGGAACACCTAATTCTTGTAATAAGTTATCTACAGTTTCATTTATTCTACCTCTATAATATGATCTTATAGGAGTTTGTGCATTATCAAATTCGTGCTTTGATGCCGCATTTAAGAGTACAGATTGTGATGTACCATCTTCAAGTATATTTGGAGTTCCTTTAATTAATAATGGTGGTTGATCTATTCCATAACTTAATGGTCTACTAGAAGAAGAATTGCGAATAGTAAATCCTAATTCCTCAAACCCTTCAATAGGTAAAGCATCTTTAAGAGTTCCTTTTAATCCAGTATCATTACTAATAACAGTTCCTCCAGTATCAACTTCTTGTAAAATAGCTGTTACTGTTGGAGAATATACACTCTCAAAATAATCCATTGAAACAGTTTTACCTGCAATAGTGACTGGTCTTGATCTATTATCCTTATAAATTCCTAAGAATTCATAATTTGATGCTCTTGCTGATTCTATTACTGACATTTAATTCTTTATTATAACCTTTTGTGGCATGAAAATAGTGTGTGTATTTTGATCCCAAGGATTAACACCATCATCTAATGTGTACTCATTTACAATTGGAGATATTCGTTTCCAATTATCACCAGTAGCATCAAGTCCCACATCAAATGGTATTTGTAATGAATTATTAGATTTATCATAAATGTTAGAAGAATTAGTAGTATGCCCAAACATACTATTAATCATATCACTACCTTTTTGAGATTCTGCTCTTTCAGATGATGGGAACATTCTCTCTGCTACATCTTCACCTATAATCGGTTTTCCTATAATTTGTTGATTAGATAACTCTGCAGCTTCATTAAATGTAGGGGTTATACTATCATAACCTTGTTTTAGATTTGATCCCCATTGTTTAATATCGTTTGTCCATTCACCCAATTTATCTACACCATCTTTTCCTGCTGAGAAAAGATTAACTACAGTTTCTTTCATTCCTGTAATAGCTGGACTAGCTTGTGTTATCCATCCAGTTACCATTTGTATAATTTTAGGTAAAGTAGTAATAACTGATCCCCAGAAAAGAATAGTACCAAGAGTAATAACTTTATCAAGTAAACCCATTGGACCTTTTTTCACAGTTTTTTCAATATTATCTACAGAAGCTCCAAATGCTCCTTTCTGACTTATTCTCTTTCTCTCTAAATTAAATTCTTTCCTCCTTGCTTTACGTTTATTAGCAACAATCTTATCTAATCGTACACTCCTTTTCTTTCCTTTTGATAAGGTTTTTCGTTTGGACTTTAAAAAGTCCCTCATATCATCAGCAGTTATTTTTAACTTTTCTGATTCTTCTACAACATTTATATTTTGTTTTACCATCTTATCTTATCCCCATTACTTCTGGAACATATTCCATATAACGATTAGATGAATTAACAGATGAAACAGGTAGAAGTCTATCAGCTGGTGCTTGTGTCATCATCTTATTCTCTACAGGTTGAGTTATAATTTCATCAGGAAGAGGTACTACAGAAAATCTATTACCTCTATCTGGTGGTGTTAATATTTGAGCAGTTCTTTGAGCACGTTCTAATGTACCATGACCATGAAAACGAGCAAGTTCTGGTCCACGTTCACCTACGAGATATGTTTTTCCAGATGAGAATGATCCTCCCATTAATCTTTCTCCCCATCCTCTCCATTTTGGCCAACCTGCATCAGGACCAGTCATAGTCCATTCAAAAGGTATCCAATTATGACCAATTCCTACGTTCCAACCATGTCCCTTTATTTTCCCTGTTTCCAAAAAATGTACCTGTTCATCAATTTCTGCACCAACACCTTGCAATTTTTCTAGTGGATTTAAATTTTCTCTCTGCTCATTCAAATCCTGTATCATTGCACCTCTATTACCACCATATTGATCTTCCAATACATTCAAAGTATTCTCTTCTTGGGAACCTTTCTGTACTCCTTGATTGAATATTGGCCATATTGCATCCCATGCAAACTTCGCTGCATTTATTATAAACTCACCAACACCTTTAATAGTTTGCCAAATTTCATCCCAAGGTTGTGCCTTAATCCAATTTATAACATCACCTATTGCACCAAATACACCTTGAATTCCATTCATCAACATTTGCCTATTTCTTGGATCACTCAACCAAGAAAAAGCAGTTGTAATTAATGCACCTTTAAATAATATTCCAAGTAATTCAAACATTTTCTGAAAAATATTTTTCTTCTTATCACCAAAAGGACTCATTAATTTCTTTGCAGTATTACCAACAAACCGTCCTATACCTTTTGCACTCTCAATAACATCTTCTTTCTCTAAGAATTTTTGCTTTGATAATGCTTTTTTTCTATCAGCTAATTCTTTATTATTTTCTTTAATACGACCTGTATAATCTGCTGTTAATTGCTTCTGTATATCTAGAAGAATTTTATTAGTTTGAACTAAATGTTTACCAATTTTGATATCTTCACTAGACTTAGCTGGTCTAATTGAATCTACAGAAATTCTAGTAGTTTTAACTTTAACCTTTTTACCTTTCTTTTTATCACCAGGCGCACCCCAAACACCATCAGCTCCCTGCATTAAATTAATTACAGGTGAGTTAAGATTATCTTTGTTTATCTTTTGGTTAGTTGCCACGTTGCTGTTGCTTTAGATTTTCTTCTTCGATGTACTGTTGTAATAAAGAGACATAAATTTCTCTTTCCCAGGGAATCATGTTTTCAACATCACTTAAAGAGTATTTATGGTGTTGCATCAACGAAAAATTAATCTTATAGTATGACTCAAGATTTGTATGAGCCATACCTAACTGAAAAAAGCAGCTAGACCCTCCAACGTCACTTCACTTTCTACTTTTGTATTTGGATTTGTCACTTTAATTGTATGTGACAATTTAGGCATTGTAGCAAAAAATGATTCTACTTGCTTAAACTGTTTGGTATTTAATTGTTCAATAAACTCAGCAAGTTCTTTAGTAGTTGATTCAGAAGCACTCCAACTTTCTTCCTCATTATAAATCATATCTATACATGAAACAATCATACCCATTGTAGTATCTACATTAGCTACATTATTATCGAAATTAGCTTCAATAAACTGATCCATAGACGGATATTTCAATTTTAGTGAAAGACTATCATCCAATTGTATAGTATTTTTATGAGATTTATCCTTCTTAACTTTAATAGAATCAATATCAACCTCAACTTCGACAGTTGTTTCATTATCATCAGGACAAGTTATACTAACTTCAACTGATTCTCCTACAGACTTAGCACGAATATTTAAAAACAAATACTCAATATCAAATGTAGAAAGTTTTTCTACTTTAATACCTCTACTAATAATACATTCATTTAAAATTTGTACAACAGCATTAGTTATTTGATTAAGATCTTCCGATTCTAATGCCATAATTAGAATCTTTTCTTCTCTAACTAAAAAGGGACGATACTTAATTTTTTTTCCAGTCGATGGCAATACCAACTCATATGTTGGGGTATTAATTTTTGGTAAAGGCATAATCTATGCAATTCAGTGTTTTATTTAGAAGACCACATAGCGGTCATAATTAAAGGTTACATTTACTTTTAGAACTTCTGCAGGAGCATAAGATACAGTAAGCGGTGAAATTTGTTTTGGATAAGCATTAATAAATCTATATTTAAGTTGACTTTCATGTCCTCTTTCAAATTTTCTAATATACATTGAGTCTACTTTATAACTATCAGGATATCTCATCCTTCTATAATAAGATCTATTCTCTTGTCTTACCCAAGCATTAGCACCACTAGATATATATTCCATCCATCCTTCAAATATTTTCAATAAAGTATAATCTTGATCAACATAAAATGTGAAATCTATATCATTATATAATCTAGTATGAGCATACTCTTGAGGAACACCCATAAAACTATCCTTTACAACTCCCGATGCCATTCGAGAAGTAGGTAATGATGCTTCATTACAAAGAATTCCAGCCTTTCTACCTAAGAAAGTTTTGATATCAGATCTTCCTGTAAATCTAGCCAAATAGTCATATATTGGTTTTCTCAATGAAGAAAAATTAACCAGATAATGATTTGTTTGTGCTAGTCCTCCAATAAGAGCCTTAACATCTGTTGTTGATATTCTTCTAGCTAACGATTCTGCCACTCTAAATATTTACTATGATAATTATATTTATTTATGGCCTATAAAGGAAAGTATAAACCGCTATGTCCCTATAAGTATAAAGGAGACCCAACTAAGATTATATACCGTTCTCTCTGGGAACGCAAGTTTATGCAATATTGTGACTCTAATACTAATATACTTGAATGGGGAAGTGAAGAAATGTATGTGTGGTATAGATCACCTATTGATAACAGAGCACATAGATACTTTCCAGATTTCTATATTAAAGTAAGAGAAAAAACAGGCAAAATTAAAAGATATATTATTGAAGTTAAACCAAAACGTCAGACTACACCACCAGCAAAACCAAAACGCCAAACTAAAGGATACTTACGTGAGGCATTTGAATTTGCCAAAAATAAAGCAAAATGGAATGCAGCAAATGAATGGTGTGTTGATAGAGGATATGAATTTAAAATACTCACAGAAAAAGAACTAGGAATCAAATGAGTCGTGTCCGTGCTATAAGAGATAATCTAATGGGAACTGAAGATCCTGATGATTTAATGTTGGAAATTATAAGTGTCTTAACAGAAGGTGGTAAAGTTCCTGAGGCTGGTGAATTCTATGTATTTGTATATAATCCTAAGACACCTAATATTCGATATGATCAAAATCCACTAGTTGCAGTAACAGAAACATTACCTTGGGGATTTCGTGGACTTAACTTTCACTGGGGGGAACAGAGACAATATACATGGAATGAAGTAGCAGGAGGACTCTATCAAGTAAATAATGATGAGTTAAATGATCTTGATGCTATACCTTTTGCAAAATTTCGTATAAATAGATAAAAAAGAAATAAAATATGTCTAATCAAGACTTACATAACGGGTTATATGAACGAAGGGAAGATGGACTCAGGTATAATGTCTTTGATGGGATGATACATCCTGATGATGCATCAGCAGAAGAAACCTACGATGCTGCAGCAGATACAGCATCTGCAAGTGAACAAATAAATCCACAAGATAATCCTGATTTATTTGAATTAGATTTTGATGATCCTAACAGATATCTTCCTCCAGGAAGTGATGGAAATCCAGGTATACGTGCAGTTGATATAACTGCTGATGGAATAGAAGAAAAAGCATTTGATGATACTGATGAAGGATGGGCAGGTGCTAACGATTGGTTTGATAGTCGAAATCCCAGTAATAATACTACAACTAATAGAAGATGGATAAATTTTTCAAACGTAATTAGAGCACAAACTAATCGCCGAAGACAAAGAGAAAATGAGTTTAAGGCAGGTGGTACTTTAAGATATCCATATGAAGCATTAACTGATCATATGGATTATTTGCAATTTGATATTCAACAGTATGTTCCTTTAGGAAAAACATGGAGAAGAAGACCTGGTGATGGTTTAAGATACGTTACTGGTAAAACTGGTGATGAATCTGTTGGAGATACTAAACCTGAAGAATTAAGTACTTCCTCAAGAGCACTTATTAATGATGGTACTATATTACTTCCAATACCATCTAATATAGGAGATACTAATAGTGTAGAATATGGAGATTCTTCTTTAAATGGTCTACAGGCTGCTGGTGCTCAAGCAGCATATAAGATAATGAAAGATGCTGATTTAACTAAACTTGGAACTGGACCAGGTAGACAGGAATTAATGAATAATCTTAGTGGTGCTTTACAAGATTTTGGTTCAAATACAACTAGAGGTGTTGGTGGTGCTGATGTTGCAAAAGATGTAATGCTTCAATACCTAACATCACAAGCTGTAAGTGTATTTGGTGGTAATGTTACTTTTGATCAGATATATGCTAGAGCACAGGGTGAAATTATTAATCCAAATATGGAATTACTTTTTGATGCTCCTACCCTAAGAGCATTTAAATTCTCATTCAAAATGACTCCAAGAAATCCAATGGAAGCACATCAGTGTAAATTGATTATAAGAGCATTTAAGAGAAATATGGCAGCAAAAGCATATGGATCTAGTGGATCTGGAGATTGGTTCTTAAAGACACCAAATGTTTTTGGAATAAGGTATAGAAGTGGACGTAAAAATCATCCATTTTTAAATAAATTTAAACAATGTTTCCTTACTGATTGTTCAGTCAATTATACTGGAGAAAATGTTTATTCTACATATGAAGATGCAACACCAACATCAATGATTTTAGATTTATCCTTCAAAGAAACTCAACCAATATACGATGTTGATTATAATCAAGGACCAGGAGAAGAGGGAGTAGGATATTAATATGGGATACTTTAGAGAACTACCAGATTTACTTTATCCTTCCTTTATGAAGGATAAAACTTCTTCTTTAGAATATATTAAAGTTAAAAATATGTTCCGTAGGGTCAAACTAAGAGATGACTTACAAAATTCCTTTACTATGTTTGATAAATTTCAAATTCCAGAAGGATCTAGACCAGAAACGGTAGCAGAACAAATTTATGGTAGTCCTGAGTTTGATTGGGTTGTGATATTAACTGCTGGTATTATTAATATCAGAAACGAATGGCCACTTAGTAATAGTGAACTCTATGAGTATGCTTCAGAAAAATATGGTACAGAATTAAATGCTACTAGATTCTATGAAACTACAGAAGTTAAAGATAGTAATAAACGTTTAATTTTACCAAAAGGTAAAGTAGTTGATAGCAATTTCACAATACCTAAACCAGGAGAACCAACTGCAACATTAAATCCTGTTACTGGTATCAGTAATTTTGAATATGAAGTACGTGAAAATGATAAAAAGAGAGGTGTATATTTACTAAGACAAGGATATCTACAGCAGTTTGTTAATGATATGAGAGAGATAATGGTTTATGGTCATTCATCACAGTTCCTTGATGAAGGTACTATAAAAACAGAGAATTTAGAAATAACGATGCCATAAAAAAAGACTCCCGAAGGAGTCTTTATATCCTCCTTACTGGAGGCCCTGTGTGGGGGGACTTATTGACATTGCCCTTTGATTATTCTTGTGCTAGTTTAGCAAAGTATGATAGTGCATCATCGTCATCATCTGATGTAGCAGTAGATTTAACAGGAGCAGATACAGCAGCAGTAACTAATTCTTCTGCTGAACCACGACCTTCGCTTTCATCTTCAAAAGATTCATCAGCAACAACTGGACGTGCCTTGTTACCAAGTACATACTCAAGACGCTTCTTAAGTTCATCATAAGACTTGAACTGATCAGCAGCAACAAACTCTTGAAGAGAATTTTGCTTCTTCCAGAGTGCTTCTAGTGCATCATCGTCATCTAGTAGAGGACTTTGAGCAGCAAACTCAGAAGAGTCATAGTTTCTATAACCAGCAACGTTCTTTGCCTTCAACTTGAAGTTAGCACCTTGCCAGAAATCAAATGGATCAATTGCTTCCTCATCTTCAAATTCAGGTTGCATTGCAGCAGTGATCTTATCAAAGATCTTTTTACCGAACTTATAAAGGAAAACTCCACCTTCATTTTCAGGATTTGCTGGATCCTTTACGACATAGATGTTAGCAACATAAGTCAATTTACGCTTCTGCTTACGAGCAGTTTCTTTTCCAGCATCAGTGCCGTTATTCCAAAGAGTAGTATTATACTCAGAGACAGGATCCTTCTGACCTAGTGTAGTCAGAGAATTCTCTATGTACCAACCACCAGGCCCTTGGAAAGCATGGGAGTATAGTTTTACAAATGGTAGATCCTCACCATTGGGAGCAGGAAGAAAACGTATGACGGCATATCCATTGCCACTTTTGTCTACGTCTAGTTTCCATATGCGGTCATCAGTAGAACCGCCTGTGTTGTTCATCTTCTCAACTTCTTTAACTAGTTTAGATGTTAAAGAGCCAAGCTTAGATTGCTTTTTTAAGTCTGCGAAAGACATTTGGATACCTCGGATAAATTGGATTCGTTGGATGTTTAGATTATAACAAGAAATGACTTAGATGTCAATACGACTTTCAAGATTTTCAATAGTACCTTTCATACCATCAAAAAGAATTTGCATATCAGTTCCAGCAGGAAAACCCATCATAACAACTGATTGCTCTAGTTGTTTCTTAAGTTTAACTGCTTCAGGATCTTCAGAAAGAGATAAACGTGTATACATTACACGTTGTTTTTCAAGTAGAAGTTTCAAATTATCAATATGATCTACTCTCTCTTCACGAGATAGTGATTGCATATTCATCATTTTACCATAGAGTTCTTGTTGTAACTGGTTAATTTCTTCCAGTTCTTCTTGAACTATTTCTGACTCGAAGAATTTCATTATTCCTCTGCTGTTTCTGTTTCTGGATCTTCTTCAGATGCTTCTTCGACATCTTGTAGTTTGCTTTCTTCAATTTGTTCTAGTACATCTACAGCACCTAAAAGTTTAACACGAGTTTCAGTTAATTGATTTAACTGTTTCGTTACTTCTTCTAGTTGTTGCTTTAGATTTACTAAGACCTCTGCATTTTCAAGAGCCATTAATCACTACCTCCTTTAAGAGTTTTTTAAATTCAAATACATTAATATTTATGAAGGGTAGATACTTCTTCAATTTTAAACTGACGGATTCCCACACTGGATCCTTTAATCTTTTATCAAAATCTTTTGCGAAAGAAAAGACTTTTTCCAGTATCGTAAGCGTTTCTAGCGAAATCTCTCCACCCAGATATTTTTTTAGTAATGGAGGATGACCCTTCGAGCATTTGAATACTTCTTCTAAGTCGTTCTCTGAGAGTAATTTCTGGGACTGCTCCTTGAAAATATAAGTCATACTCTGTTTGCGTCTCATCCACTCTGCGTAAGTTCTTTCGCCAGAGTTGATTATCTCTCCGATCCATAGGTTCTGTGGGTTGTTAGCGTTTACGAAATTTGCTAAAAGAAAGTTTAGCACTTCTTCATCGGAATATTTCCTAGAGGTTTTCTCAAACCAATACTTATCTTTTCTTTTATTAAAAGAAGTAATAGTAGCACGAGATTTACCACCATACTTAAAAAAGTCATACTTAGGGTTAGTAAAATGACTTTTCATTGAAAGATAAGTTTGATAAGTCTCAAACGGTGTCACTTTCATTAAATAGGAAGTTTCGCCCTTGAAGTTCGTTTCATAAAATTGAGACGGGTTGCGTCCCATTTAAGTTTTTCCTTCAAAGGTTTAGAAATAAGTTTCGTTACTGATTCTACCTCAAGACTGTTAGTATCGCAATAGTGTACGATAGCATCGATATAGTTAAGTTGTTCTTCTGAAACAATTTTTTCTATTTCAATAGCAAATTTTTGAGGGGTTAGAAACTTACTCTCTATTACCTTCTCTAATTCTTTATTCGGTTCCATAGAGTTCCAATTTATCTCCAACAAACTTTCTAATGTATTCACCGAGAAGTTTGATGTATTTTGCTTTGTCAGATTCTTCATAGACAACACATTCTCCATTTTCACAAGCCATTATAATGACCAATTTTTTCACGGAAATATCCCGCATTTCATATAGCATACATCCATATGCCATTGCCTGAACAAAATAGTGTTCAATCCACTCTCGTGGTTTAGGTTTTTTAGAAGTCTTAAAATCTATTATAGATAACTCGCCATTATATTCTGCAATACAATCAACGGTTCCAGCAATTCCTAGTTGCTTACTATATAGCGGTCCTTCCAGAGCGTATATGTTATTTATAAGGTTTAATTTAGATTTAGCAATCTTAAATAAAAACTCTGAAATAGGAGGAACTTCGGGAAGTTTCTCATCATTCTTCAAATAATGCTCAGTAAGAGTATGCATATCAGTACCACGTTTGGTTGCAGCCTTCGTGATCTTATCTGCTGTCTCATTACCAACTTTCTTTCTCCAGTTAATAAAGATTTCCTTATTAAAATGACTCGTTACCGAAGTAA
>VTLG01007176.1_pt1 | contig 17626 bp, 5 predicted proteins | sample 4694571 | NCBI WGS metagenome assembly VTLG01 (sample SAMN12604809, study PRJNA352737) | marine metagenome | biome: ENVO:00000447; feature: ENVO:00000209|ENVO:00000569|ENVO:01000036; material: ENVO:00002151; isolation source: viral sequences binned using virsorter ... | reverse complement strand
TTGCAAGTGTTGAAGCATCCAAGGGTCTGGTACGTTCATTGATGAGTGATAACTATTTCTATTTTATCACAATTTTTATAGTTGTCAACCTGGTGGTGTAGGATCTGCGTTCTCGTATGGTATCGTTCCATCTGGTTTGAGAATATATGCTCTTATATAATGATCTGCGTCTGGTAAATTCTGTGGTTGTGGAAACCATTGCTCACAATAGTCTGATGCTATCTTTTCTGATGGGAAATAATAGTATATGTATTCTAATTCAAATATTCTATCAATCTCTGCCTCTGGTATGATACCATCATAGTATGCAAGTACAGTTGCTTTCTTATCTGCTGCAAGTGTATGATACTTACTGTTGTCAATAACTATCATATGCTGATTACTTAACTTTGCATAGTCAGCAGCAAGCATGTCTTTAGTTTTAGGATTTAATGATATTAGTGGCATAATTATTCTCCGAAATCACCCTCATCAATCATCTTAAGTATATCATCTAGTGTATCACTACCAGTGTTTGGATTGATACTACCCATGGGTCTAGCAATACGAGTTACTGGCATTTCATCAATATCTATTGTACCTATTGCTAGTGCGAGATAGTTTACAATTCTAGTTGAGAACTTACTGTATACTGATTGTGGTATAGTATAGAAATGTGATACATCATCAAGATAAGTTAAACCATCAGCAAGTTTAGCATGCTTTGTTGGTGTAATAGGAAATACTACTGTGCTGGCACTCTTATTTTTCTGATCCGCAGGAATATCCCTTAGTTTCTGTCTATATGTTTGCCACTGTGTTTTCTGTTCTGCAGTGACAGGTGCGTCTCCGAGCTGTGTCCAATCACTGTCCATGAGTAAAAAGTTTCTAATTAATGCAACTTTAGTCCAGTTGAGTATCGAAGTTTGTGCAAATGATGCTGCTAATGCACGTTCTAAATCGTTCTCTTGTCCTTGTCTGTATTCTGTAAACTTCTCAATTAATCTAGTATTAAGATCAGCGATCTCTGTTGTAAATGGTGTTAGGTCAAACTGATACGAAATCCATTTATATACTCCAGTCTTTTGATTACGTGAGTATTTGGTTTTATTCATTCTTGAAGTACCATCTTTGTACTGCACAAATACTTCTAATTTATCATTATCAGAATCCCACATAGGATATAATATTGGAACTATTTCCTTAGTCCAATAATCATCGTCTATGGTTTTCATTATACCTTCATACTGAATAGACTTGTCAAAGGCATTCAAGTATAGTGAAGTTGATGATGGTGATGCTATAGTTGCCATTTATAATGCCTTGATTAAATACTTTACCCTATGGTATTTAGTTATGAGAGGAATGTCATTTTCTGCTGATACAGTAGCGATTGTTGTAATAGGTGTAGATGATGACATTGTGAACTGCCCATCTGTTACTGTTAATGCTGCTTGAACTGCTGATACCTCTCTTCTAACTTGATCAATACCAGTATCAGCGTTGATAGGTTGTCCACCTTCATCTAAGTTACCAGTAAGAGTAGCACCACCAGTTGATATAAACTGTGTCTCAGTTTGAGTATCATAGAATAATGTGATAGCAGCTAAACCATAATTATCATCGTTAGCACTTGCAGTTTGGTATACAGGTCCTCGATCTTGTTCTAAAATTAATGTTACACTTGGATCTCTAATTGCATCTGCTTCAGCAACGTCAATTTCTACTGCTTGCCAAAGAGGATCAACATTTGCTGCCAACAATATCTGACTAAACAACGTGACAGTATTAGATGTTCCTTTTCTGTAAAATACATTTAATGCTTGATCTGGATTCTCTCCACCATTTTGGTCACTACCACGAATAACAGTAAATCTCATTTTCTTTACTTGTGTAAAATCAAATGTTCCTACTTCTAATTGTCTTTTTCCAGCAGCATCAGTCGCACCACCTTTAAATTCGATATATTTTTGTATTTTAGTCAGAGTATTATATGGAATAGCAGAATTAGCAAATCCTACAGTGCTTCCAGTTCCTTGACCAAATTCTCTTTGTTTGATAGCAGGGTCAGTTGATGATTGCCATACGTTAGCAATAGAAGCACTACCTATAGGATTACCATCACTATCACATTCATAATATCTTCCTGCTGGATTTGTAGTTCCACCTGGCACTGTTGTTCCTTCCTCTTGTCCAAAGTAAGTTATGTTTATAGATCCTGATCCTCCATTGTCTCCTTCTCCACCACCATTACCAGGACCTTGCAAAGTATATGTAACAGAGGTAGCAAGACCGCCACCAAATGATAAGTTAAGGTCGCCACCTTGTCCGCCACCACCACCAGTGTTATCAAAATATTCAGTGACATTTGAGAATTGTATTTTTACATATCCTCCAGTGCAAGGAAGTGAACCTTGACCATCTTCTGATACTGCTCCAACCCAATAAGTAGTTCTGTATGCAGATATACCTCGTGTTCCACCAGTACCACCACCGTTACCATTATGTCCAACACCCGCTTGTCCACCGATACCACCAGCTGGTGAACCGATGACACCACAGGAGGATCCACCACCTCCACCTCCACCAGCAGTACAACCACCAGTAGAACCAGAACCACCATTTGCAAAGTCTAAAGCTCCTGATGTTGCAACTAATCCTTGACTAGGTCCTTGTGCGTCACCACCAGCATAGCAACCATCAGTAGTTCCACTACCGTTGTAACCACCACCTGATCCTCCGCCAGCACCACCACCGCCAGCTCCAGCGATTGCAACACCGTCTAAAAATAAACCTGATACTCCACCACCTGATCCTGCAGATGCACCATTACCCCATGCACCTTGTCCACCATTTCCAGATACAACTCCAGTAGCACCAAGAACACTACCAGCAGTTCCACCTGGTTCATATCCATTACCAATACCACCTGGCCAGTTATCCCATGGTTGTCCTGTAGCAGGGTCATTACCTGGTGTTCCTCCAACAGTATTTCCTTGTCTAGTATTAAAACCAGGATTACCACCCTGTCCTAATTCCCAAGATAATGTTCCAGCTGTTGCTGCTATTGAACCTATTAATCTTGCACCTCTACCACCATATCCACCATTAGCACCACTTTTACCTGATATTGTGGTAGGCCAACCTGGCCAAGATGAACTACAGTTAGATCCTGAGTTTGCATTACCAGCACCTCCACCTCCACCTGAGATTTCAATTGTTATGCTTCTACTTATTTCTCCAGAAGCTGGTGCTGGTATTGTCCATGAACCATTAGATGTATAGATTGTCTCTGGGTCAGTATTACTTACACTTTTTAGTTGTGCTGTTCCATTACCACCTGTCATAAATGCTCCTGATGGAATATTACCGACAACACCACCACCAAGTGAGTCATTAAGACCTGTTCCTGGTATTCCACCATTATCTCCATCATCACCAACAGTTTGGTTAAAGTTAAACCGTGAATCATTTAATAATGCTGCTGGAATTATAAATCCTCCTCCAGATCCTCCAGCACCACCAGCAGATCCTCTTGTTCCACCGCCACCACCTACAGCTCTAATAGTGTAAAATGTACCATCAACAGTTATACCAATCTCAGCATATCCACCATTTAGTCCATCATTGTCACTATCTGCACCACCACCGCCAGGTGATCGCAAAGTAACACTACATCCTGATATTTGTCCTCCACCAGCATCTGGAATTGGTACAACACCACCTTGTGGTGTGTCAATAACAGTCTCTGATATAATAAATGAGTTGCCAGGTATGTCAAATTCTATTGCTTTACCGCCAACTAACGTGTTGTTGTCTACGACATATGCTCTTGGTGCTTGTGTAACTTCTTGTTCTGCAAAATAACCATTTGCTAATTGTACTGTTACACCAACTCCACCAGCTGTTGCTTGTTGTGGTGTCTCTCCATCTCTTGGTTCTACACTAAATGCTTGGAGTCCAAATCCTGTTGATACTATAGTAAAATTGCCAGCAAATTCTGATGGTGTTGCTTGATTTATAGTTACAATATCACCAACATTAAGATTATGATTACCATCACAATTTACTGTTATTAAATCAGTAATAGAGTCATAAGTAATAGATAAGACATTTACAAATGGTGATTCTGATATCATATATTGATATTGTTGACCACCAGTAGTTCCTAATGTATCACCAATTCCATTACTATTACCATATGTTGCTGTCAATGAGTTCTGTAATGGTACACCAATTAAACCATGTGAGTGACCCAATGCCTGTCCAGCAGATCCATTTGGTTCAAATAAATTAATATTTGCTCTAGTAGTCACATAGTTTACAGCAAACTTATCGACCTCTACAGTTCCTAGTTCTGCTAACTTTGTTTCGTCAACTTCTACTGTTAACATTCTATGATTATGTGTTGGTGGAAATGGGAAGATATAATCATCCATAGGTCCTATCTGATATTTGACAGTTCCTGTGATATATGCAGAAATATCTGCAGCTATGTTGTTATACCCTGTAGTTTTTACATCACCAACAACAAAAAAATCTCCACTATTAATTAACGTATCTTTTGGTATATACCACGTACCACCAGTTTGTCCAACAGAGTTGTTAACTGCATTTTCTGGTGTTGATGTTCCTGCTCCGTTGACGTTACCAAATCCAAGTATCTTTCTTTGTCTATAATCTGGTAAATTAAATGTTCCAATATTATATGGATAGTCTTGTAAATTATATGATTTTTGTACAACAAGATCAGGGTGTACAGCACTACCAACAGCACCAATTGCAATTGATCCATTCATCGCAGCATGATTTTGACAATTATAATAAAGAGTAACTCCTGATAACGTAGATGTATAAAGTGTTGCTACACCACTATTGTTTGGACTACTACCAGCACCATTTCCATTTACTCCATATAAAGTAGATGAAGTCTTTTCTGGAAGTTGATTAGCAGTTCCAGTGCTATTTACAGTTTTGACAAGAAATGGATGATCAGCATTTGTAGTAACAGTAAATTGAATTATATCACCATCAGCAAAAGTAAGAGTAGGATTCTCACCAGAAACAGGACCGTCTCTATCTTCACCGTTTATATTCCATGAAGTTTCACCTGTATTAGTAACCGTAAGTGCATATGATGCAGCATTATTAGAACCAGATGTAAAATCTATAGTATAATCAGATTGGTTGATTGCTGTTAGATCAACGGTATTGCCTAAAATATCAGTTGGAAATACTACCTCATATGCAAATTCATTTGCAAAATTATATGCACTAACGTCTTCTGTTGGTTCTTTTAATTGATAGAAGGTAGTTTGATTAAAAATACCAGTAATTGGAAATGATCCGTAAGGATTAGTTCCAAGAGAAAATCTAAACACCGCACCATATGGATATGGTCTTTTTACATTTACTTTGTTATTTGTAGAATCGTAATTAAAGTTGAAAAATAATTTATTGTTTATAAAATATGACCTCCTCAAACCACCAGGTTGTGCTGTTTGAGTTATATTTTGTGATGCAGCACCACCATATCTATTTTTAATAATACTGTATAATTCTGGATAATCACGAATCTTCAACTCTTTTCCATCACAATATAAATGCTGTGGATATGAATACTCAGGATCCTCTGATGCCATATTAAGATCAGCAAAAACAGGAAGAACTGTTCCGACAGGAGAGTGATTACCTGTTTTGTCGGAATAATAATTATCGTATGAATTCCTGTATGTTGCCATTTTAATATTTAATTAAAAATTCTTGAACTAAGAATGGTTGTATAAAACCATCTGCTTTATTTTCTGTATTTACATCAATGTTAATTGTTGATGTTATTGAATCTGCAGGAATATAGGTTGGTTTTGTTACCACATTCCATGTATGTGCATCTTGATTAAATGGAACAAAATGTTTATGTATACATTCATTACCAAAATCTTCTACATCAACCACAGTATTGTTGAGTGCACCATAAGTTACAGTGTTTGCTTGTGAATCAAATGGAAGTTGAGTTGCAGAATCCACAGTCAATGGTGTATAGTTAGGTGCCACTTTAGAATATATGTTACCTCCTCTAATAGCAGGGTTAGCATATCCATCACAGTCTGATGCTCCAATACCACAAGAACCTGTAGTTTTACAAGTCATTTCACCTTGGTATTCCATATTTCCACAAAATCCGCTATGTGGATTTTGATCTGAGCGATAATATATTGGAAATCCGTTCTGATTTCCAAGAGTTGAACATCCAAATTGTAAGATGGTTCCTGTTGGATTTCCACTTCCATCAGAATTTAACTCAGGAATATTACCAGGTATTAAACACTTCTTTTGTTGATCAAAAGTACAACCACTCCAACAAGCACCAAACCACTCATAGTCTTCTTGTGTAGAACCACCAAAAAATGAGAAACCACAAGAATTACTATCATTTTGTGGTTGAACTGCAGTAATTGCTTTAGATGCTACTGCCTTACATAATTCTTGTTGTGTGTTATTTGCCCATGGCATAATACACAAAGTAGATTTAGATGTATATGAGTTTCTACCAAATAAACCAAATTCATTTGAAGGTGATGCAGTTCTTGATCTCTTCCCATCATGGAAATGTGCATGTGGTTGAAATTGGTTCTGTAATACTTCTGATTCTTCTGTGTAGTTACCACTAGATCTAGCAAAACCAGGTTGACCAGTAATTTCAACTGTTTGTGATGGTAAAAAGAAGTTACCTTGATATTGTATCTCGAACGTTGCTCCTATGTTACTACTAACTTCTAATCCTACACCAGATTTCGTTATCTCTTGTCCTGCATCATTGAGCAAATATGTATCTTGATAATCTCCTAAGTTAGAGGAGAATGATGTCTTGGTAGATTTTGCACCAAGATCTGGCACTTGAAATTGATTGTCAAGTAAGTTTGTATCTGGTTTTTTATATCTACAATTTGTTCCAACGCCCAATATACTGGCAAGTTCTGGAAATGCTTCAGCAGCATAAACTGATCCATCACATCTTAAATAACCAGCAGGAAGAGTTTCGTATATTGTTGGATCTTCTGGATCTGATGATGTTAATTGATTAGACCAGTTTATAATAGAACCAGTAAGTGTTCCTATTTTTCCTTTTTCTTTTGAATATAATACTGCCATTAGTATGCTCTGATGATATACAGTACGACTAAGGATGGTGTGTTAGGATTAATCTGTACGCTCAATCCTCTGTCTACATCTATTGGTTCTAAGTTTCCAGTAGTCATATTATTTATGAGTATAGTGTTAGGTAAATTCATTTGTCCTAACGTCATTGCAATATCAATAGTAAAGTGATTGTGAGATCCTAATGAGTTAGCAGTGAAAGCATCACCACCATGATTCAATGTGGTAGGATATGGAAAATCTCTACCAACTGCCTCTGGAGGTACGCCATAATAATCTCCCTCATCAGTAGTTGGAGGAGTTGCACCATTACCCCTTCTTGCTAATGGAACTTGATCAGATACATAATAGTTTCTTTGTCCTAAGTATGTGCCAGGTGGTGGAAATGGAGCAGTAACTGCTGGTTGCTGTACTGGTACGATACATGAGTTATCATCTTGATATGAAACTGTTTGTCCATATGCCTGTACTGTCCTAGGAACTGATGGCACTTGTGGAATTACGTTGGAAGAATTACCATAATGGCGATGAGTATTCAAGTTTGGAAGTGAGTCAACAGCAGGGTCATATGCAGTCCATGTAACTACACCAGGATCATATCTGTCTGCCAATGGTTCAGCAGCGGTAGCACCCGTATCAGATCCCGTTGTATATTCTGAACTTGCAACCTCAAAATATCCAGCATCAAATAATCCAAGATAACCACCACCTATCTCTACTGATGGGTAAAAACCATCTGGTGGTCTTGGGTGTGTATGTGTTGCAGTATGTTCAACACCTAATTTTCTAGGTATAGTTCTAATAGTATCAAAATATGATGGAGGTTCAAGAGTAATACCCTTTATCTTTCCTGCTAGTTCAGACTCAACTGCTGCTTGAAATTGTACATCAATGTATGATAGTACATTTGTTAATGGTTGTTCACCCTCAAATCCATTCAGTGAAACATAAGATCCAATAACTTGTAATTCTTGTGCACTCAATTGATTGCTTTCTAAATCTATGAGTGATTGTTGATTTAGTGTTGGTAGATTGAACACATCATCATCGTTATAAGATGGATATGAATTTGATATACCAATAAATGGTTGACCAGTCTCTACTACAGGACCGTATAGATTACCCATTATCTGTGCCAATAAAGGATAGTCTTTTGCCTTGAGTTGAGCACCATTACAGACGATCCAACCTTTTGGTATGGCGTCTGGAGATAGTGCTGACTCACTTGTACTACCAGTCCATGGCATGATTGTGCCTATAGGACTGGCTTTCTGTGCTTTTATACGGTTGTAACTTGGCATTTATTATACCTCCATTAACCACCAACCTTGTACGCTGGTTGGGATGCCTATTTGATCATTACTATCAACTGCTCCAAGATATACTAATGCAAATGCTGCATTAGGAGTCTGAACTACAAGTTCACCAGATGGATATGGAGTTAATCTATCTCCAAATAGTGTTCCTGTTGAGTCACCTTGTATTGGTGTTCCACTTGTCTCAGGAGTTCTAACAACTAATGTTGTATCATACTTCAAGTTACCACCCACATCAATCATTCTTACAATATCACCTGTTTGTGGTGCAGCTGGTAGTGTAACGATCAATGTTTGTGTTGCTTGTACGTTTACCATGTAAACTATATTTGCAATCAGTATTAGATCTGCTTCTGGTGATGCTGCTGATAAGTATCTAGTATGCCTTGCACCAGTTGATGTAGTGAAGTTTTGTAATCCAAATGCATCAATCGAACGATTCTGCTTGATAGTGTATTCACTACCACCATTTATTCCAAGATTCTGTACTGAGAATACATCAGCACCTGTTGGAGTTAATGTTGGAGTACCTGTTATTGTCAGTGTTTTCTGAGCAGTTACATTTCCTAAGTTATCTACTGAGAATGATGGTTCACATGCTAATGATGTAATAACATTCTCTGGGCAAGATGTTGGATATAAGAACAAGTCACCTCTTGCTATCACACCAGCATCCCAGTTAATTAGACCTGAGTGATCAGCATGTCCGTCATCGTTAACAAACTGGAATAATTTAGTTTGTTTAACACTATCATAAATTGTGAAGTTACCACCAGTTAATGTTAGATTGTCTGTTACATCCAATCTACCATTTCTGTATGACTTAGCACCATCACCAAGTTGCTCATTCATCTGGGTTGTATGAGTCTTACCATACAATCTACCGTTTACATGAGTTAGTATCTCAACACCAGTGGTTGTGTTTCTAAATCTTAACCACTGTTTGTAATCTAGTTTCTGTTGTGAGATATATCCTCTCTCTATTATTACAGAGAGATAATCAGCATTTACACCAGCAACTGATCTTTGTCTAATTTGAGCATCAATTACACTAGATTGTGTTTCATGTTTGATAATTCTTCTAACAACATCACCAACACCATGACTCATTGCGACTGTTCCTTCTTGCTCTCTTGTAGCAATAATGGTAGGAAGTCCACCAGTGTTCACAATTGTGTCAATCTTCATTATCTCAATTTGACCAGTAGTACCAGAGAATGATGCTAAAGGTCCTACAGCGATTAGATCACCAACTGCAAACGTACCAGTTCCTTCTCCAAGTTGTTGTACTGGAATCTGTAATAAAGTTGCACTGTTACCAGCAGCAGTCGCTGATGCTATTGTTGTGTTAGGACCATTTGCCTGTATTGACTGTGGATCTGCGTAGTAACCATATGCTATTATTTCATCTGCATTCAATGCTGTTGGTAAATCAGCATTTGTAAGAATACCAGCAGCACTTGACCATGCTAAGTTAAGATCAAACCTACCAGCATGAGATCCAATTATTGTTGATCCTGAGCATGAATCAACATCAAATGTAGGATTGTCATTACCATCATTGATGGTAAATCTTTCATTCCTATTTGCTTTGAATGTAGTTCCTGATGTTTGTTGAGAACCAATTATATTGGTTGTTAAGTAGATAGCACCGCCAAAGATAAAGTCAACAGCAGTATCTTGATCCATCGAGAGTGGTGATGAATCTGTTACAACATTGATAACATCGCCCTTCTTAATATCAGAAAGTGATTTGCCAGGAGATGTGACAGTTACATTTGTAATAACCTTCGTTCCAGCGTTTGCATCTCCAGTAAATGTTATAGAACTCAATGTTCCACAACCACCATCCATATCAAGAGATGAGTTGATTGTTACGATTGAACCAGGTATATTTGGATTACCAATCTGTACCTCACCAGTTACAGAGTTAATTACGAATACATCCTCATCTGGATCAGCACAATTAGAAACTCTAAATTTCTGCTGTTGCTCTGCAAGAGGTGAAATAACCTTAATATATTCTGGAACTTTTGGTGAATCATTTCTATCAACAATGATGTAATCATTATTTGTTAGATTACCACCAAATTCAGATAAGTATATTGGATCTGTTGCACTGGTATCATTATCAATTGCTTGCTCTGTCCACGTAGCATCAAACTGTACATTAACTTTGTATATTGGTGTAGTGTCAGCATGGTTACTTAATACACCACCAAATGCACCGAATGGACGTCTCTTGACTTTAACATAGTATGGTGCTTCACTTATTCTTGTAAGTTCTACAATTTGTACTATTTCTGGATGACTGGTTGCGGATGATCCTGTACCAACAACTGCACTATCAACAATAATATAATCATTAGTTCCAAAGTATGGAGTACCATCATTCTTTATTGGTTGTAATTTAAGTGGTAGATAGTATTCATCTCCAGTTATCGCTGGTAGAATAATAGGTTCAACTGTTCCACCAGTATCAGTTTGACTCTGGTATGCTGTTCCACCCCATAGTCCTGCACCAGCAGTATCAATTGCGTTGTATCCTTCTTCATTTGTTTGTTTAACGAGTACATTTAAGATGTCAACGTTCTTATTGAATAGTGACTGTGATATAATTCCATCTTCATGTGCAACTATATCTGTTCCTAACTGTGCTCTTCCACCAGTAAATGCGAATGATGCAACACCACCACACATATGTACATCACCATTGAACTTAGCAGATGCTATAACTTCTAACTGGTTGTTGATAGTAGTTGTACCACCCTGACCAGCAATGTTAATTTCAGATGCATTTAAAGCAAAGTTGATTATCGAAGGACCACCAGTGTTAGAGAAGAAGTCAACTTGTGATGCTTGTGATTTAAGTGATGTAGTTTCACCAAGTCCCTTACGGAATCCTAACCATGCATCACCATCAATTCTCAAGTTTCTAGTCTTGATCTTGGTGTATGATAAATCTTCGTTTTGATTTGCAAATGCACCACCAATTTCCACCTTAGAAATGCTAGTACCAGCACTGTCAGGTGTTGCACCTAACCATATGTTACTATGTGCAGATCCACGAGCAATATGTACAAATTGATCTGCTGTAGTATCATTGAATAAGTATGCAGTTGTTACTTCACTACCAAAGTTAACTGTACCAACAAATGTAGCATCATCTATTAAGTTAAATGTTCCTGTTGTCTGCGATGTTCTAATCTCAGCAATGACTCCATCATCACCATTAACTTCAATGTCATGCTCAAACTTAGCATCATCTGTAAATCTAGATAAACCATTAACAACTAACGCTCTATCTAAGTTAGCATTACCTATATTAATACCAACACGACCACTATTTGTAGTTGCTATTCTGAATACTGAAATATCGTTAGGAGCAGAACTATCACCACCAACTAAGAATGCGTTGTCAACAGCAGTCTTATCACGATCAGCAAACTGTGTATGCTGTAAGAAGTCAGCAGTTGTTCTACCACTGATGAATGCTGTACCAACAACATCTAAGTTAGCACGTGGATCTGTTGTAAGGTTATCAACAAATGCATTTTGATATGCACTATGTGGTGCTCTTGCAACTGTGTTAATACCTAACTTGTAATCACCAATAGTCTCTGTCTCTGTTCTTAGTGCCTCACCACCTAGTACACCAACTTCTTTGAAGTTAGAGTTGGAGAACTCAATGGTAGGAGCAACAGCACCTTGTGCAGTTCCAGCAATAATTGATTCCCATGCTTCTGTTGCTTGTGGAATCTGATCAATAACTTGGAAATGAACGTAGTTATTTGTTGGTGAGAATGGATCGCCAGGTTTAGCAGCATATACTTGCCATGTTAGATTTAATCTAGGATCATAATAGAAGTTGTTAATTCTAATCTGTGATGAAGATGTAATTCCAACTTCTGTATTTGAAAGAGCAACGCCACTGTTAAAGTCTCTAAACTCTAGTTTAACGACGTTAGATCCATCAAACACGATGTTATCAATACTGTTATTGGCAATTTGTGAGAAGTAGTTAGCAAGAATCCATGCAACTGATCCACTCTTACCAATTTCCTCACCCTTAAACAATACATCGCCTGTTCTAGGAATTACACCACCATAAGTGACAAACTGTGCAGAATTAATTCTAGATCCGCCGTCTACAATTAGTGGAGATTGGTTTGGTGTAATATTAGAAGCAACACCTTGTATGGTATGTGTCTGGAACATATATCCCTGACCATTACCTCTAGAATTAAACTGGAATACAGCAGCTTTGACTGTGTTCTTACTAATTCTAACATCACCTTCAGTAGGAGGTGAGAATGATGTTCTATCTAATCCCTCATCTTGTTCTAACTGTGTAACTGGATCAACAGATGTGACATTTGAACGAATAATTAAAGCATCACGTGCCTGTGTAAGATCAGAATCTTGAACAGCAATAGTAACAGGTGATTCAAATGTATTGACTAACTCACCATCACCACCAACAACTGTGATGTTTTGGTTGAATGTAACAGGAGTATCGAATGTAGTAACTAATCCTCCTAGTGTATCATCCTCATCTCCATCATCTTCGAGTGTTGCTCTATCAATGAATGTCTCTTCACCAGTGATAGCATTGATTCTTCTGTTACCAATATACAAGTCACCTTGTGAGTTGATACCAGTGTAGAATACAATACCACCATCTTGTTTCTTGGACTGTGCGTAGAAGTCTTCATCAGGTGTGAGTACAACTTCTTGTCTTGCTGGTAAACCAGTTGAGTAGTTACCTGGACCGAAACCGAGGTATTCAAATGTGTGGTTTCCTGCTCTTGCGATAGATGGTCGTCTAAGTTCGACATAATATCTCGTATCAGTTATTGATACATCACCGCTACCACCAATTGGTATCTTTCTTTGTTCAGATCCAGATGCAGCATTACCACTTTGTGCTTGTATTGTATATGTTCTATCAATAAACGCTGGTTGCTCTGTCAAGTCAGTAACCATTTCTCTAGTTGTTGATCCTTTGAAATCGTTGACTGTAACAGAACCATGTACATAGTTATCAGCAGCAGAGTATGCTTGTGGTGGATCAATTAATCCAGCATAGTAATCTTTCTCTTTCTGTGTTGTACCAGAGTTGTTGAACCAAAGAGGATCATTTCTATAGTTCAGAGGATATAGTTTACCGACTGGTTGAGAGAACTTAAATTTCTTGAAGTTATTAGTGATACCAGCACCAGTTGGGAATGGTGAAATATTACCACGTAATGCAGTTAGATAGTAAATACCATCTTGCTGACCTGATATACGTTGCTGTAATGTCTCGTATCCAAAGATATAGAATGTGTCTTCGATAACTCCTGCATCTTCAACACTATCAACATAGTATTCTACACCAGCGTCATCTTGAATTGTATCGCCAGGTGTGATTGTGTAAACATTCGCACCGTTTTGCTTGTAGAAAAACTGGGGATTATTTTTTGCAATTTGTGTTTTTAGAGGTAGAGATTTGCCCATATCCTGATCCTCTAGCATGTCAGCGAAGACTGTGCCTTGAGTGAATCTTGTATTAGCATATTCACTATACTCTAGATCACCACCACGAATATTCTTAATGATGAGATAATGTTCACCATTTATTGTGTAATATGCATGAATATTTGCAAGACCTGATGAGTTACCAGCAAATGAAACTGCGTTAGTAGATGATGCAACATTATCTACCTTGCTAGTAATAAAGATTCCACCTTGTGGTGATGTAATCTTGACTGTAGTAAATGTCTCGTTTCTTAAGCCAGGAAAGTTCTTAGTATCTACACCGTGATCAAACACTGTAAGTTCTAAGTATTCAATACTCTCATCTAATATGTCCTTAATTTTACGTCCAGATTGAATTGTTGCTTGAATACCAGATGAGAATCTAGCAAATGAACGGTATTCAATACCAGCACCTGTTGTATCTCTTTTAAATGGATCATATGTTCCAGTTGTATCACCAATAAATTCACTAGCATCAACTGGGTTCTGGAATCTAGCACCGTAGACTGTGCCAACGACTGGTTTCAATAGAACTTTCTGTGGTACTAACTTACGTGTATCATCAGTCCTAGTTTTGATTACAAATCCATTGATTGGATCTCTTGCATTTTGTAGGTAACTAGGAATAACCATACGAATTTTGTATGTTCTTTCATCCTTATCACGATTATCTTCTAAACGCTGATACCACATATCAGTGGATCTTTGTCTGTCTGCATAATCTGACTCGCCAATTCTCCAGAAAATATTATTTTTATAGACACTTGGTGCATTACTATTAATATCTCCTTCATTCTTACATTGAATGTACCACTTACCATTTGCTGCAGTAGCGTTTGTAAAACCAGGATCAAACTTCATTGGTGAACGACGTTTGTTAGCATAAACAAAGAACTTAGTTCCACTCTGTCCAGATGCAAACGTGATTGGATTTACATTGTTGATAGCATCAGCATGTGTTTTGTGTATTGTAAGTACCTTACTGTTTTGATAACGAGTGAAGAACTCAACATTAGGATTGATTCTACCAATCGCAGCATTTTGTGGGTCAATGACTGCAACCTGTGGATCATTTGCATATGTTGTAGCAACTAGAGGTAGTAAACCACCTTCTACAGGTCTGATGAATGCTTTCTGTGGAGTTGTTCCTGCGTTTGGTATGTCAAATATATGTGAAACGTTGGTCATGATACCAGCATTCACTGTATTTGTTAACTCTGCAGTATAATTGTGTAGATCGTACTTGTCATCAAGTACAAACTGGTATAGATCAATTTCAACATCTTTGTCTATACTATCTGTTTCAGATGCATAGATGTAGATACCAGCAGCAGCATTTTCTTTGGATGTTGCAAGCATTAATCTAGTTTGATCACTACCATTGAATATTGTAGTTGCACCATAGTTTTCTGGTTGTGTAACTCTACCTGGTGCGATTACATAATATGTTCTGTTAGTCTCAAATCCATTTGGTAGTCTGACAAGACGCTTGTCTACATCAACATACTTACCAGTTACTTGATCAAAACGGGGTCTTGGAACTAATCTTACGGGAGTTCCAGTCTCAAAGTCATGTGGGTTGGAAGGACCTGTACCAGCAACGTCAATTGTGAATAGTGTTGCTCTAGATGATAACAGTGCTGTATTGACTGTCTGTTCTTGTCTGGTGACTGTACCAAGACCACTGTTGATAATAGTTGTGATGTTACCAACTAATGTTTCAATAGCATTTGCTGTTCCTGCACACTCTCTATTTGATGGTGATACTGTGGTATCAGCAATAACCTCAGGACCTTCTGTCTCAGGACCTACAGTCACAGTTGTTGGTAATGTGTCTGCCCAGATACCATTTTCATATACAAAGTATAGATCAATAGTTGTGCTATTCTGTAGTGCGTTTACAGTCACACCCTCAGTCAATCTAGAACCTTTAACACCAAGTTCGATTTGTGTGTTACTTACGATTCTCTTGACATATGTTCCTTGTGGTATTGTTGTGTAAACTGGAGTTGGACTGCTGCCTAGTAATCCAGGTGCATTGTCTCCATCACGATATGATCCAGCAGTGTATTCAACAACACTCATACCTATGATAATACCACGAGTATCATTGACATCTACGATTGCAGAACCAGAGTTAGTTGAACAATTGTATGCAAGAACATCGAAGTTTCTCATGGCAGCAGTTGCCATCTGTCCGACGTAATCCCATGCGTCTAGTGTCTCTGTCTTCTCTCCATCAATATATTCTAGGTTGTTACCAACATAGTATGCTTCACCAGCCTGTATACTGTTTAAGTTACCACCAAGTCTAAGGTCATTAACAATAGCATCAACAATATATGTAACGTCACGGAAACACTTGGATGCTTCATTATTGACTGTAAAGTCACCAGTGTTTAGTGGAGGTAAACCAGCGAGAGTTCCACCACCAATAGCGTCATTCAATATATCAAATAATGTCTCGATAGATGAACGAACGTTAGCACAATCCCACTCACCAGTGCTTAGTGGAGGTAGATTATCTAAGTTACCATCATTAATAGAGTTGCTAAGAATATCAATCAAAGCATTGACTGTTGCACAAACATCAGAGCAGTTACCTTCTTGATATGCAGTTGGTTGATACTTACCAGCAGATCTTGGATATGCATGTGATGTCTTGTTCTGATCCTTGGTACATGTAAAGATGAGTGACTCTTCCTTAAGTCTAATTGATGTTCCAGTTGGTAAAGTATGGTTACCGATAGTCAATGCTAGAGAACCAGTTACTTGATCATAAACAGCGTTAGTAACATTAAATTCAACTAGAGGAGACGCACCAACATTAATACTGATACTATAATCTGTAACAGCAGTTGGGTTTACATTCTGTCCACTGATTGGATCACTTGTTCTAGGATATGTCTTACTAGAACTGTTCTGATCCATAGAACATGTAAATGTTAATGAATTAGCATCTATAGAAATCTGATCACTGGTAGTTACGCCATGCTTAGATCCAAAGTATAATACCATTATACCTGTAGTTGCATCATATGTTGCATTAGCTGGTGTTAGTTGACCACCATTTAATACATTGACTGCATTGGCGTTAGCACTTACGAATGTGTGGTCATAGTTACCACCAGATACAACTGCTCCTGACTGTGCAGCAACAAATGTATGGGCGTATTGTTCACCCGCTGGTGAAGGACCTACATTAACTGTAAGAGAAGTTGCAGTTGTAGATATAATGTTTAGTGCAGTATTCCAACCAGGATCTGCACCATCAGCAGTTGTTCTTTGTATGCCATCAAGATTACCAACACCAGCATCAGTTCCGATTGCTTGTATGATAATATCCATTAAACTATCAACAGCAGCAACAGCTGAACCACACTTAGGTAGTAGTTCTTCAGCATCCCAGTCATCAACAATTGTATTGTCAATGATCTGTGTTAGATTATTACCAGAAGAAACAGTTACTGCTTCATTCTTGATAACCTGTATCGCAATGTTTTTAACTTCTTGGAATACTTTTGCAACCTCATCTCTTTCTACATCTTGAATGATTTGTGGATATGTTTTACCATTGAAGTCGTTAGTGATATAACCTTTAGCAACAGAGTATGTCTTATAGTTACCACCAAACTTAACATCCCACATTACCT
>VTLG01001140.1_pt1 | contig 17628 bp, 33 predicted proteins | sample 4694571 | NCBI WGS metagenome assembly VTLG01 (sample SAMN12604809, study PRJNA352737) | marine metagenome | biome: ENVO:00000447; feature: ENVO:00000209|ENVO:00000569|ENVO:01000036; material: ENVO:00002151; isolation source: viral sequences binned using virsorter ... | reverse complement strand
CAACCTCAATGTCAATGGTCACAATCAGTATCTTGTCTTTGTCCCACGGCACATCATTTGGATATTCATCACCAATGTAGCAGTATGGATATTGAGTATTGCCAAACAGAATATCTTGATTGCTTCTCTGTTCAGTCCAAGCTTTGGCTTCCTTTATGGAGTCAAAGTTTTTGGGTAGAACATGTTGGCCATCAAGAGTTTTGTATCCGGTATGCTTACTAACCTTATTGAATAAGGTAGGTCGATAGTTGACCCGCTTAGATACTCGTTTACCGTCTTCGACACCTCTGACTAAAAGAGAGTTGCCACGCTGAATCACATTTGTATAAAATTGCATTATAAGACTATATCACCCTCACTATTTTTTGTCAAGTCTCTCTTTTCTTTCCGATATTATATTTTGTCTCCAACAGCCATTCGCTTTTCTCTTTGTATGTGAGTATCTTTATTTGACTTAGTGGCGCTGCTTCATAGGAACTCTCGCTCATAATTTTTACTAGGCCCCAATCCTGTAACAGATTTGCGATTGTGTTTCTACGAGACAAGTCATTTACTGATATGTTTGTCTGCTTTCCATCAAGTGCAAATAGCTCTTTGAAATGCACAATGTAATATCTGCCTTGCTTGTGCAGAATGTGACAGGACTGATATAGCTTCCTCTCTTTTCTAGAAGCCACACCAATACGTGACAGCGTCTCTCTAACTTTTAGAAAATCGTCGGGCTCATCTAGGCCCACTTCAAGTAGTTGTTCTTGTGTCCAATTAATTTCTTCCATCTCTCCCGCCTTTATTCATTTTTTGTTTTATGGCAGAAATTTGTTTATCATTCAGTATATCAAGAGCAACCTTTGCTTTTTCGTTATCGTATCCATAGAACTCTTTAACATACTCTAGATTCTCTAATTTCATCGCCTTCACCCAAGGTGTGTATCTTTTCCTTGGACGTAGACTATTTATCAAAAAATCAAATTGAAGTTTTTTGTCGAGATGGTGAAACTGGTTGATCTCATTTACTAGCATGATCGTGTCTTGAAATGGTGCAACACATTTATTTACGATATATGACGGATATTTCTTTTCCCACTGTTCATCTTCTGTGTCCATGAGTGGTTCTTTGGTGTAGTTTATCGCATTTAGATAGTCTTTCAATTCATACATTATAAGCCTCTCCCCATGTCATCTCTTTTCTGGAGTCTTGCTCCTCACCATTTGCGTAGTCAATCAACATGAGTTCTTTTCGGGTTTCTTCATCACTTATCTGTGCTATTTCTGTTTGTCGATTTGTCTCTCTTCCAAGAATGCAGAATAGATATACAAGACGTTCCGCTTTTTCACCAATAACACTTTTTATTACACCTCTATCAGCCGTGGTTTGTTGGTGAAAAATAGCAGTGCCATATATAGAGTGGAACAATCCCGCATCTTGAACATGTTGTGGGGCACCCATCTCCTCTAATATATTTGACACTCCTATAAGATGGTCAAACAAAGTTCCACCACTGTGTTTCGTCTCCTCAGTGCCAAGTCTTTTGAGAAAGTCAATCTTTGTAGAAGTCAAGTCGTTCAATGTTTGCCCCCTCAATGTATGTCTTAAACACAATGACACTTCTCAACTCATAACATTGACGAGACACCGGCATCGCTTGGTGTGGTGTTTTTGCGTCAAATACAATCAGTCTATTTCCAACGTATGGAACTAGCTCACCACCAACGACTGTTCCACCACCCCAATCTTTTTGCCAATCTAGACGGGGATAATATATCATGGTAAAGTCACCATCATCTGTGTGTTCATGTGGCTCAATACCATGAGTATGTGCATTTAAGTATATACGTTTAAATCTTTCAATAGAGTAGGTGTTTTTAAAATCATATTTATAAAAGATTGTCTGCCACAACTGCACCAACCAATCAAAACCATTCTCAATCGCTTGCTCCTCTGTCTCACCACAAAAGACATGCCAATGTTTGTTCACTTCACCCTTTTTAGAGTTGTAGTCATATTTCCAGTATACCTCATTCATTTGCATAAAAATCAATTCTGCAATGTGGCCCTCTAGAACATTATCATGTATGTCTAATCTACTATTCATATTATACTTTCCACTGTTCACCAAAATCAGTCTGGTCAAAAATAGCGTCTATAAATTTATCGTCTGCCCCTTTGCGTTGATTGCTGTCAGCAAGACCACTCTGTTCACTATCCTCAACATCAGAGAGCTTCATTTTGGCTCTGTCGATACCAATAACAAACCTCTTGTTCATTGTGGGGTCATTATAGCGGTTCTTGAGTTGCTTTACCGCTATCTGGTTGAGTTCTTCAAGTTCCTCATTACTAATGAGCGCAAACATGAGGTCAGCCGTAGCTGGCAAACCAAAGCTTTCTGACGTATCTTCCAAGCCCACATCGCTGTTGGAGAACCCGCTCCTTGTGGTTTGTGTAGCCGACATAATCGGGACGTTTGTCTCAACTGCCAATCCCCTAAGTTCTTCAGCAATTGCCTTGATATACATATAGCTGTTGACATTTCCATTCGCCTTAAATCGTGATGAAGCACATATGTTCAGATAGTCCACAAAGATAATATCTGGCTTGAAAGATTTCTTGATAGCCAGTTCCTTGATCAGCCCTCGAAAGTGATTGCTATGCGCTGATGCAGTGGGATATTCCTTGATGATAAGTTGACCATTTGTCCTTTGTTGAATACTTTTGATTTTATCATCATACATCTGCTTTGGTAATTCGTGCAAATCATCTATAGAGATATTCATAAGGTTTGCATCAATACGTTCAGCTATACGCTCTTCAGCCATCTCCAAAGTGATATATAGGACATTTCTACCTTGATTTAGACAGTTTGCTGTCATGTGACACATAAACAGAGATTTACCAACACCAGTACCAGCAAGTGCTATGTTCAGAGTTTTCTGTGGTAGACCGCCTTTGGTAATGCGATTGAAGAAATCTAAATCAAATGGTATTTTCTCTTCTACCTTATGGTAGAACTCATACCGGGCATCAGTATCGTGTAGATAATCATGACCAACACGGTTATCAAAACCAACAGCAAGGGCGTCTGTGAGAATTGAAGGTAAAGCATCGACACCTCGTTTTTTATCCTTTCCATCAATGATAGCAATTCCGTCCACAATCGCATTGTACACCGCCTTATCTTTACAAAAATCCTCTGTAGTCTCTACTAACCAATCAAAAATAACATCATCGTCTTTTTGAAGGTCCTTAACTACAGATAATACACGTTTATAATCATCCTCATTTAAGTCTTTACGACTATCTAGCTCAACCTCTAGAGCGTTCTGATTTGGTAGGTCATTATACTTATCTACAAATTTCTGTATCTCCTCGAATATAGTTCTCTCTGTCCTGTCAGAGAAATAGTCGCCCTTGATAAAGGGCAACACCTTTCTTGTGTATTGTTCATTGTGTATCAAGTTTGCTAAAATGGTTTGTTCAATCGTTGTCATTTATTCTCCGTTCTGCCTTCTCATAATATTCGATGTCTGGTTCGCAAGACAGACATATTCTATCTGTGTTTATTGATGCAACATATGTAGTGCCGCTGCCACCATATGGGTCTACCACAACATCTCCTTCATTAGAGTGTTTCTTTATCAACTCCTCAAATAGCGGGAGAGATTTCTGTGTTGGGTGAAATCTATCCTTACCGCCATATATGGGATACTCATATACACCCTTATCATACTTGCTGTTGAATGTTGCCTTACCACCCTTCACACATGATATAGCAATCTCTCTTGCATTGGATAGATACGTTGCCTTACTATTGATAGGCACGGGGTTTGTCTTCAACCACTCTATGAGTCTATGTTTAGAGAATTTAGAGAGTGCGTTTGTTAGTGTCTCTATCTTCCATAGATCGAAGAATATGATACAAGAACCGCCAGGCCGCAGTATACGATAGAACTCATCTATCGCAAGTTGTAGATCATCTATGGTGTAGTCCTTGTCCCACTCTCCAAAGTCAGTTGCAGTAGCGTACTTACGACCATACTTTTTATGCGAGTCTTCAGAGTCTTTTAATCTCTGCATACCAGAGTCTTTAGAAATAAGGTAGGGTGGATCAGTAAGCACTAAATCCACACTACCTTTCTCTATAGAACGAAGCAACTCTAAGTCGGTTGAGTTGTCGAATCTAGACTGCATTACTTGTACCGCAGAAATACTGTGTCAATTTTCAACGGTTTTATGACTTCTACAAGTTCACCACTTTCGTCCTCTTCCTCCAAACGGATCATAAAATTCTTTGCGTAATCAGCATATTTGTTTTTGATTCTTTGCTCGATATCCGTATTGATATAATCATTGACCTGACCTGTTGTAGAACAATAGAATATAATAAGTGCTTTATTCGTTTTTTCCAACATACAGTTATTAAATATTGCAGATGTTCCTGTATCCATCCATGATACTAAAGTTCTTGGACTTGGAATTGCATAATCAGCATAATCCAAAGTGTCTTTGAAATTTTGTCTTTGAGCCTCTAATTCTGCATCCGTCCATTCCTTATCGGGTTTACCTCGTTTACCAACTGTTTCATGGTTAGAAATCCATTGACCTACTGTTCCCTCAGAAACCTGTGGGAACATAACGACTAGTTGTTTCTTTTCGTCGTCACTGATGGGTTCGAGTCCGTCTTCAATGTTCTCGTCCATCAGTTGATACAAGTAAAGTTTTACACTATCGTTTTCAGTAGCCTCTTGTTCTATGTCTACCGTGTTTAAAAGATCACCAAGTAGAATAGCGTTAGACAATTTACCTTCCAATTGAGTTTCAAAATTGACAATGTGTACGTCCATTGTATCAATTCCCATATTGATCGCCATCTCACTGGTATGATTACCATTCAACAATTTATAGGTATTCGTATCTGGATAGTAAATAAGCGTGAGTGGTTTCATTCCACTTGTATCACCAGACGCAAGCATTTTATTGACTGCACGTTCAATCCGCTTTGTGTTTCTATCTCTCGGTCTTACTTGAACCCTTGTTTCAGACTTAGGTGCATAATTATTACCCTTACCAATCTTATTAAAGAATTGTGTAATGTCCATTTTTTCTTTTGGGTATTCACCATTCTTGATTTTGTTTGCAATGCTCTGCACAATTCCTACTACAGTGTTGGCATTTCCTGTTGTGGTAGATACTACTTTCAAATTAGCACTCATATTATTTGTTCTCCATAGTTGTAGATTTCTTTCTGTGTTAAGGACGCACCCAATCGTGGGTCTTTCCTATTTTTTGTTGACTCAAATCCTCTCTTTAATTTAGGCAGAAGAATGTTGAAAACATCCATTCCATCTAATTTCCAAACCTCAACGATCTTACCACCCACATATCGTGCAATGTAGTGGTTCTTATACTTGGCAATCTTCTCATTCCGCAAGTACTCAACCTGTTCTTCCCAAGTAGGTTGTACGCTGATGCCATTGTATGAACCATTAATGTTCTTGGCAATTGTAGATTTGTATTCGCACTCGCCATCTTCATCAATCGCATCAGCACCAGATAACTTGTCAAAAATTTTATGTCCTAGTGTTCCAGCGATATGAATTTCTCGACTACGAGCATATGAGAAGGGATCACCCCACTCATTCTCCTCGCAAATTGCATACAGGCGTTCATACAAGTTTTTATATTCTTCAATGGGGTTCATAATAACCTCGTTTGTTTTCTCACTATACACATTATCGCATCATTCAGCAGATTTGTCAAGCACCTTCATATGAGCGTTAAAACTCATACTCCTTCTCTCACCTTCACTGTAGAAGGGATACACAAAATGTTTTAGATATGATGGGAATATCAGTAGCTTTCCAACCTCTGGCTTGAACTTCAGATAGTTGGTCCTCATGTCTTGTGTCTCACCATACATAAACTCAATGAGCCCATTAGTAGGATAGTGGTCTTCAAACTCTTTGTCAAGTTCCTCTTGCATCTTTGGTGGTATCTTCAGATAGATTACAGCAGAGAAGTCACCACTATGATGATGGTATGGATTATACTCTCCAGCGTACTGACTGACAATCCAACTGTGTGTTAGGTGGATGTTGTCGAGTGTAGGTTTTACACCAGCCCCTGCCATCTCACTCCACTTGTATGACCTATTCTTTGATATAATATTCTTGAGGTAATCTAAACACCCTTGTCGCATAATTTTAAACAGGAAGTCTCTGTCATCACTGTTTCCTACGGGTATTTGAACCTCTTTGCTCACCTTACCAACAAGTTTGTGTGACCAATCCCACTTGGCACTTTTCACATCATCACTTAGAACAGAGTCACCGACCTCATTCACAATATTCACAAATCTCTTTGGAACCGTAGACTCCATTATGGTAGGACTGAACGCCTCTAAAAATCTAGGTTGATTCTTCTTTCTCTTCATCATGCACTTCCTCATCCTGAGTCTCAACAATATCCACTAAAATATCACCTATGAGAGTGAAGAACTCCTCACCAAACTCCTCTTTCGGCACACCATAGTTATCCACTATGTCATATTCAAATCGAAGTGGCATGGTCCCATCTTCATTTTCCTCTGGTGGGACACTGACCACACCATACTTGTACACAACGCCATGATATTTTCCATTGTTTGTTATGCAAATGGATGCTAAATCATCACCTTCTTTTGCAACAAAGGTATACTCATCCTTCATTTATCATCTCCATAAAAAGATTGACTTGCTCACTGTTAGGGAACTTTTTATGAAGTTCATTTATTTTGGCAATGGCTTCTTTCTTTCTATTCGCACCCCAAAACCTATGCACTGTTTCAACATCCCATTGACTTGGTTCACCAAGTGCCTCTGGACTTAGATAATGAAGATAGCTTTGCAATAGGTATTTGGGCTTCTTGATTGGCTTATTACCACGGTGCAACCAAGGCCACATTGGGGGAAAGATTAGCACCGAACCAGCGACACAATCAACTTTCTCATCAACAAACTCTGTGCTACCAGCCTCATTGTCATCCAGATACGCAAAGAATGCTAGAAATCTGGCGTTTGATTGTGCATCACTTACATCAACATGCCAATCAAACATATCAACATCGTTAGCAAGATACCTTTTAATTTTAATACCTTCCATACCATACTTTTCTGGCCACAATGCACTCATGTTCTTGTTGTGACCAGAATTGATGCTACGAATGGATAAATCTTCCTTATATTTTTCTATGGCACCATGAAGTGAGTTGAGACAGACGTTGAATTCATCTTTGAATGTGCCCATATTCTCCATAAGTGGCACCTCTGTAAACTGTCTATTTTTACTCTGCATAGTAGACAGATGATTGTCTTCGCACTCCTCAAATTTTTCGATTAGGGTTTGACACAGTTCCCTATCCAATACATTTGGGTATTGGCGTATATAACTTTCCATAATGTAAACTCCATAATTAATTGTCGTAAGAAACTTGTCTTTTACTTATCTTGAAATACACTTCTTCTGGATTATTGTCATTCCATTCAGTAGAGGAAATATACTCGTAAATATAGTCCTCACTATTATCATGAACTTCATCAAATTTGCTTACGAATTCATCTCTGCTACATATCTTTCGGTGCGCTGTTGCCCAAAGTCGGGTCCAATTTGGTTCCATTTCCTCTTCCTTTATATCTTATTTTTTAGAGTCGTCATATAAACCACCCTTGAATGTGTCCATATTTACAAAAGATGGGACGTATGGTTTATATGGTTTTGGTAGGGCTTGCTCTAATTTTAAAAGACGTTTCTCAATACCTTTGATTTTATGGGCTTTGTCTAAAGAGTCAGTGACCCCAGCAATACCACTGGCAACCATCACAGGAATACAAGCGTTAAGAGCGAGAGTTGATATACACATCAAGCTCACTTTGAGTAATACTGACGCTCTCAACGAGTTTTTGATAATTTCTGATATGTTCATTTGCCACCGCTTCCTTTGATTGACCAGTATATGCTACAGCATAATGGTTTTCTACCATCCACTCATTTATTGTGGATGCCCTATCGTTCTTCCCATCAAATATTCTAAATTTACCAAGTATTCTGCCGAACTTTCCTGACTTATCTTTTTGAGTGATTAGAGTTTGAGTTGAGCCAGGTGGTAACCATGTTTCTACCATTTTTTTCGCTTCGAGGCCAAAGACCTTTTCCACTAAGTCTCTGGTGCGGCTCTCTGGTGTATCTATGCCATATAGACGAATGCGCTCTTTGTGCATCCAGACACCAAAACCTAAATCAATATCAACATCTACCGTGTCACCGTCAACCACTCTTAAAATTTTACATCTATACTCATACATTTTATACCCCAAATGGCACTCTAGCACAAATGATTGTCTTTACAGGTGCGCCATCAAACTGTGACGATGCAAATTCTTTTAACCTATCTAAATTTTTATATACATGAGCATAACAAATTTCTTGAGTTTCAAACTGTAGTCGTTTGCCATCATTATGTGTAATTTCAAGTGCGCCCTTATCTGTGCCAAGAGCAACCATCATTATAACAATAATCTGCCACATATCATACTCCAAAACTTTCACCACAACCACAACTGCTAGTGCTAGTGGGATTTTTAACTGCAAGAAATGAACCACCTAATTCGGTGACATAATCTATTTCACTTCCTAAAATATATAATTCAGCTAAAGGATCAACTACTAACACATCATCAATAGGATCAGACCATTTTACATCTGGCCAATTACTTTTCAAGTCCCAAACATATTGAAATCCAGAGCAACCCCCGCCTTTTACACCGAGGGTCACATAGTCTCCATTGGAGACAGATTTTAAGTAAGTTTTAGCTGCTTCTGTTAATGTAATCATATCCCTATTTATGAAGTTGGCTCACCATAGTTTGGTGGAAAGTAATCCTCACCTGGCTCCCATAATTTTTGAGGGCAGGAGTCGCCAAATTTCCTCTGTTCTTCTAACATGAAAAACATATCCATGAACTGTGACAGAAGTTCTGACGGTACTCTATTCTCAGTTCGTGGGATACAAGCGGTACTCGCCACATCGTTCTGTGATTCGACAGGTGCCCTCTCTGCCATACATTGCTCCATGCTAGGTAATTTTACCTCGTATGTTGCACCTGTTACCATAGTGATAATCATCATAGCTTTAAGCATTCTTCACCGCCTCTTTTAAAATTTTACCCTTCACTTCAATCACATCCTCTAACCTTGAGATGCGATTGCGAACGCTAGGTGGCATCGCACCACGAAACTTAGCTTTATAGAAATCAACCTCTGCGACCAAAGTTTTTAGATCACGCATATTTAGTTTCTCTTTGCGCTCTCTGTCCCTATCGGGATTATTTGTTGTCATACACCCGCTCCTTCTAATTCTCTAATTCGATCTTCCAGCACAAGAATGGCAGTGAGATTTTTCATCGTCTCTGGCCTTGACTTCAAAACTTCAACCTCTGACTTCAGCACTTGCTTGGTCAGTATCGTAACCGAATCAGTGTTAACTTGCATCCTCTAATAACTCCGTATCTCTTGTTTCTAAAATCACATACTCACCGAAATACTTGTCAAATGTCTTGACAAGATTGGTGTAGTCACCAGACTTCATATTGTTGAGGATAGCCTCATCAGAAACATAACCCATATCCTTGGCAAAGCGACTTGCATAGGCCATCAATTGAAATGCGTTACCGTCTGGACCATCCAGATTAATTACCATTTTACCGCAATCGTTTCTCCAGCGTATCATACTTCACTCCATCCAGCCATTTCACACTTGTACTTCTTACCACTCGACAACAACACCATGTCACCGACACTGGTACTCCGACAAGTCGCACCATCAAACATCTTGGTAATACCTTCGTTGACCCACCAACCATCGTTGATGCTGTTGGTCTTCATAAAAGCAGTTTCCAACTTCTTCATATCAGTGCCAGCTTTCTCAACGTCAACCAATGCAACCGTAGTGGGCCGACCACCTTCACCGACATGAATGACAGCAGCAGTCTCACACAACAAAGTTTTCATCAGGGCTTCTTTTTTACTAGGTTTCATAATAAACCTCTTCAGTGTAATAACCAATCGGACTCAACTTACCAACGGCAGCGTTGATTTCACTCTCCATTATCCAAGTGATAGAACCATTGGCCCACTTGACCTTGATGTCTAGAGTCGACGGGCCGATATCATATCGGTCAATGGTGACAACCTCACCGAAAGATAAGGGGATCATCGCACCAAAATTACCAATGATTTTTGTACCTAATTCAACCATGTCAACCTCTTTTGTCATCATCACTATACACATAGTACCATACGGTACAGGGTTTGTCAAGGGAAAAAATGGCCCCTATTTACCATATAAGGGGCCAGTCCAAGCGATTCCATAACCACCGTCAAGGATATTACCACGGGCAAAGTTCCGAGCAGGGGCATTGAATCCAGCAGGTAACAGAATATCACCCTTCTTAAACTTCTTATCGTTGTCAACACCAACGACAAACGCCTTGACGCCACCACCGTTCTCTACAATCTTGATGTACTTTTTACCGTACCGAATGTCAAAATTGTCAGCATAGGCGGCATTCATCTTCTTCTTGGTATCCGTGTCGGGAACCATGAACTTCGCATAGTCCTCAATCATGGCAGCCTTCATCTTAGAAAGACCAGACAGAACCGATTTAGAAGCGTCTTTTACATAAACAGTCATTAGGCATCTCCGTAAATTTTAATGTAATCCTTGGCAACTTCAGCACCCATCTCTTTCAAGAGTGCTTCTTTCATGACCAGCGTTGCCTTCACTGCACGGTCATCACCCTCAACACGGAACTTCTCTAAGTTCGCATTGATTGCTTTCAACGCACCTTCGTAAGTCATGTCAACCTCTTTTCTCATCATCACTATACACATTATCGCATACTCAGGGGGTATTGTCAACAAGAAAATGCACTTTTTTGAAAGTTTTTTTAAGCAGCGATTTCCTCAATGAACGGGAGACACTTACGACTCCTTGAAGGATGCTTCAACTTACGAAGAGCTTTAGCTTCAATCTCACGAATCCGTTCTCTTGTCACCCAAAATTCATCTCCAATCGCCGCAAGAGTCGCATCAGGCACACCAATACCAAATCGACGGCGCAAGACCCTCTCTTCTCTTGGAGTCAACTTCGACAAAATCCGACTAGCAGCGGTCTTCAATTCAGCCTCAAACACTGCATCCTCGGGACTAGGCCCGTCATCAACAAGGTCATAAGCATACTCAAGAGGAATAGTCTCATATCCCTCTTCGAGTTCTTCCTCGGCAAGAATTTTGCAAATTGCAGTGTACCTTGAAGGATCAGTCTTACGAATAGTCCTCAAAGCAGCACTCTTTTCGGTCATAGAAAAAGTCCACATATCAACCTCTTTTCTCATCATCACTATATACATTATTGCATGCGAAACAGGGCTTGTCAACTAAAATCTTTCGGGAATCCAAGAAAAATTTACGTCATCCAGCCACCGCTCTGCACCTGTCTTGACTGATTTGATAGGGGGGAAGGGGGGTTTGTGTGACATTTTTATCACACCTGTAGGGACCTCTAGGACTTCCCAGAGGTCACCATGCTCACGAATACGGTTCTTACCGTGGTTCGTTTTACCTGTTAGCTTGATCATCATCTAAAATTTCATCCGGTCCATTTTCCAGTTTAAGAAAGCCAACCCCAACTTGGGAGAGAACTTCCACAACAACCGATTCAACTTGAAACCCAAAGTAGGAATCCGGTTACCTCTTGCGTCGAAAGACATTTTAAAACACCGCACTATCGTTGAAAGTGAACTTACTGTACTTCTTGTCGGCACCATTAGCAAAGATAATGATATCGTCATCACCAACCTCGCCACCGAAAATCACCCGATCATCGAAGACCTTGTGAAAGAAGTCAGGCTTACCGAAGACTTTTACAGCGGAGAGATACTCATCTCCCCGAAACCCTACAAAGTGTATGTCTCTCTTCATCATATTTACATAATTGCATGTTCAGAGAGATTTGTCAAGTTATTTTTTTGCAAATCTACCAGTTTTGGGTCTTTTTCTGCCCATTCTCACTTTGAAGCCAGAAGAACCCGGTAATCCACCTTTTGGTTTTGCTCCTGGCTGACCACCCATTCCTATGTTTCTTGCGGGGCGAAACTTGGTAATACCTCTAAGTTTCATCTCATTTTCAATCCACGCTTTTGCTATGGGATTATTCACTTTTCTCTTGAGTAGTCCTCTAATCTGTTTCATGACAGGGGTCAACACATCCTCTTCGGCATCGTTGTTATCTACCACCACAAAATTCCGTCTGAAATACTGACTGAATTTACCCATGTTGCGCTGAACCTCGTTCCATGCCCTAGTTGCAACATCTGCTGGCACTGTGCGTTCTCTTTTTGCGTTTCTTTCGAGTGCGGTATCAAGTGAGGTGTTCACAAATATCATATGAACGTCATATCCAAGTTGTTTCAGTTGTGTGGCTTGCTTTGCAATCTTATCATAATTTTTACCAGTGCCATCAATGATCAGACCGATACGTCCTTCAAGATATCCACCTTTACCTGTGGTAATGTCTCCCATTCTAGTTCTGGTCAACTTTTTTGCTCGATCCCGCATCTTGTCACGCTCTTCTTTCTCACGCTCTGCTTTCACTGTGGACATATCCATATCAAAACCGGCATCTTTGAGATACTTTTCAAAAACGTCATCAGAGTTGACAATACGCAATCCGGTGCCACCAGTGGTGGCCCTGACAACGTATGACTTACCGCTGCCAGGTCCACCCGCTAGAAAAAAGGCTTTGAATATATTAGGGTCTTGTAGACCCTCTTGCAAATCTTGGAAGTTCTTCATTAGCTTGTCCTATTAATTTTTGATAACCTGCCATTTTTATTATGTATTTATCATTCTCTGTAAGTGGAGAAAGTTGCTCTATTTTTCGTTCTTGAATTTGAAAGTTCATCTGCTTGATACGTTTTTTTCTGGATGACATTTTATCCTCCTTATTTTTATGATATGTTTTCATGGCGATAAAATTAATAGTCCTCCTTTCGTGTATTAGTCTTCGTCAATATTGTGATAAAAATTTTCTGTATCTGCCTCTGGTGGCTTTGGTTTATTCTCATACTCGTGGCTTTCTGCCACATCGTCTAGCTCCACAGCGAGGTCATCTCTAACTATCGACAGCACCATCTCATGACGCATCTCACCAAAATCAAAATCATGTCTGATTTTTTTGATTAAAAATTTACCATTGAAGAAAAAGTCCAGCCGCTCACTTTTCTCCGTTTTTGCCGCAGTTTGAGTTGGCAAGTTAAAGTCTATCATGTCACCCGCATTTACTAAGGTGTTACCATGCACCTCTATATTTGCAGTAATCCCAAATTCTAAATGTGCAAGCATAGACTCTCTTTTCTGCAACCACTTTTTTGTGTCGCCGCCAACAAACGGATAGTTCCCATTTTCTGTGTGGTGATAATTGATTGTGCCTTGATCATTTCCCTCGGTATCATGAAATCGTGCTGTTGGGACTAAAAAAGATTTGGCTGGAAAATCGCTGATGCGTCCTGTAGACTCTACTGGAGATGAATTCACAAGTGGAAAACTACTTCCTGGTTTTCCTTTTACTACGCTATTTGCATGAGGAATGCGAAAGAACTCATCTAAATAATTAAATTGTTGACGAGTTTGTTTTTTTGCAAACGTGTCATAAATTGTAAGATTTGACCCATATGCGCCAAGTCTCTGACTTACCAAAGTATCGCCATTTCCGACAATTTGATGACTGAGAATAGTACTTAAATCCTCAAACACATTTTGAGGTTTAGAGCCAGGTATTGAGGTTGTGTATTGCATAACAGAATTGGCGGCATACATGCTTGCAAGACTTCTAAAATGAAACCCCTTCAAATCCTCATAAAACATGTACGGAGAGTTTAATCCATCTCTTGCGATAGCTTGTCTCTTGAGCATGTGAACCGCATGGACTGGTCGAATATTTGGAAACACCATCTTTTTTATGCCTTCACTTGGCTCAACGAACAGATTTTTTGTGATATCTAACTTGGACCTCATAATATTTTTGGCTATCTCTGAGCATGTACCCACGAAAGAGCCATTCAACTTGGTTCTCTCATTCTTTAACAACTCTGCACTGGAAACCTCTAGTAACACACCTTGCTGGCCATTACCAATATTATCCCTAGTTTTCATAGAGGTCACGACAAGCACATTTTTTGTGAAATCTATGATACCGTTTTCACCCTTCATGCCTGGAGTCCTTAATTTTAGTTTTATAAATTCCTGACCTATGATGGGACCAGTGGCAACAAGATTCACATGATCTACGAGTAGAATGCTCCCTGTGACGGCAGTGCTATCAATTGCCTCGAATAAATTAATGTGTAAAATGGAATTTAGCAAATCCAAAACTAAACCAGTAGAGGTTGTGATGCTTATGGCATCTACCTTAAAATCTCCAGCTTTTTGTATTGTCTCTGAACTTGCCTTAGCCATTAAACAATGCTTTCTTGCATGAGGTTTTCAAATTCTTCAACGAACAATGGCAAGTAAGATGGGTCTAGCAATCTTATTTGTGATTGTTCATTTCTCACATTATCTTCATAATCATAATTACTCACAGCCGTTGCACTGAAATCAGATGTAGTATCTGTGGTGCCTATGTCAATTTTCACGGTGGTATCACCAGACGTTTGTGAAATCTCAAAGTGATGTGTTTGAAATATAAGAGGAGTTGATGCGGCTGGGTCTGTAGGATATTTCTCTTCCAAGAAAGATAGCCATTGAGTGTATGACTTGGGCCACTGGTGATATCTATCCGTTATATTATTAATTAAAAGAATAACCCAGTGTAACTCCGAATCACCATACAGCTTGTGAGCAATAATTTCTGGTGTTTCGCCATCCTTCACATCATAGTAATCAAACACTAGAACATCCGCACTAATCTTTTGTCTCAAAGCAACTCTTCTCAACAGATTAGTTACAACTTTGAAATCAAAATTACCAGTGGCATCATACACGATGCTAGGAAAATTTGAGAAATACATTATTAGAAACCTTCTTGAATTAGTGACTTTGTAACCGTTTGCAACTCTTTAAAGTTTAGTGCCATAGTTGTTCTGGTGGGTGGCGCACCTCTTTCATTCTGTGTATGAAATGTCATCTTATCCCCACCATATGTGACATTAACACTTTCTAGATAGCACTCTCCTATTTTATGTAAATATGTATTTTCTTTTGACCCTGAGTAATATGCAATATCAAAAGTATTTGGAATGGTCATCTCAATTCCTAAAGCATCTGTATATTCTGGTGCGGCATTCTCTCTAAAAAGTTTAATGATGGCGTTTATTTCATCTGCTTCTTCCTTGGACGAGGGAGTAAACGTAAAACTGTATGCAAATTGTCTAAGACTAATACCCTCAAAAGTAACTTCCATCTTTGGGACAATAACCTTTCCTCTTGCGATACCAATTGCAGCTTTAGTGCCAGAAAATCCTGGCACCTGTTCTACTGCGCTCATAGCCAGTCCTGTGACGGCAGTGCGAAGTCCATCCATCGCTGCCCCTGCCGCTTTCTTGAAACTTTCAGCGTTCAATCCAGTGAAACCACCAATAATCTCTGCGCCAGTAACAGTTCCAACTCCCATTTCCGTAGCGCCGTATTTTATTGTATATGATTGAGTGACGGTGGGTGGAAAATACAACGCAACGGAGTTTGTCGTTCTGACAGTTGGCGCAAGTTTTTGGGTTAGAGACTTACCATCGTGTTTTTTTCCTTTGGCACGTTCAGCGTTACTCTTAATTTGTTTTGATAGTTGATCTCCCTCATTGCTTGGAGCATCTGCACCAGTGGGGTCAGGGCCGATTTGCTTTTTTGCAACTGTGCTGGCAGAGCTTTTTTCTGATTGTGTAACCTTTGCGGCCTGTCTCTCTCTCACAAAAAACGAAATGAAATGACTATTACCTGTGGCTCCAAGGTCTAAAGGGTATTGATACATGCGACCAGTGGAACCACTAGGACGGTTTCCACCTGAGTCTGGAAACCTAAGTCCTGCGGCTCTGTTCAGTCCTGATGCAGAACTAGCTGCCCCTGTTACAAGTCCAGCTAAACCAGATTGAGCTTTATTTCTTAATGCAGTGAAAACAGCCATGTCTAAATAGTCCTCATAATCATAACTATTTATACATCATGGCATATAAGGGACGATATAAACCAAACAATCCCTCAAAATATAGAGGAAATGTTCACAATGTAATCTACCGCTCACTGTGGGAACGGAAGTTCATGGTATATTGTGATAACAACGAGTCTGTGATTGAGTGGGGCAGTGAAGAGGTGGTCATACCTTACAAGTCTCCTTGGGATGGTAGAATACATCGTTACTTTCCAGATTTTTACTGTAAGATACGAAAGCACGATGGCAGCGTTGAAAGACTTATCATTGAGGTAAAACCTAAAAAGCAAACAGTGCCGCCAAAAGAACCCCAAAGAAAAACAAAACGATATCTGAATGAAGTGAAGACTTGGGGTGTGAATAGTGCTAAATGGAAGTATGCTGGTGAGTGGTGTAAAGATAATGGAATGAATTTTAAAATACTAACAGAGGATGATTTAGGTATTCGTTATAAATAATTGAATGGCACAAAGTAGATTCATTCAAAGCGTTTTAGATGCAGCAAGAGAAGATGCAGGGGCTAGTGGGGCAAAGTCTCTAAATTGGTTTAGAAGCAAGATTGAGGAGTTTGGAAAGCCTGGTCCTTTGGATTTAATACGAGATGGCAGACGGACAAAGAGTGAAAATTTTGGAACACTCAACATGTTCATTTACGATCCAAAACATAAAAATAAACTGCCATTTTATGACACATTCCCATTAGTTTTACCAATCGGTGGTGCCGCTGGTGGTTTCTTAGGTCTGAACTTTCATTACTTACCAATCCCAGCCAGAATAAGATTGTTAGATAGAATTGTTCTACCAGAGACTAGAGCGGTCAATGTTCAAGTTCAAAAAGGTGAGGTACAAGGGATTATCACTGACTATTCCCAGTTGAGAAAAATACCAATGGCAAAAGCGATTGTAAAACACTACTTGACGGGACATGTCAAATCTGATTTTCGTGCTATCGGAACGGACGAATTGGTTGTTGCAGCACTGCTGCCAGTTCAGAGATTCCGAAAAGCTTCTGCCGAAGCCGCTTACATCGAAACTGCAAAACGATACTAGGATAGAAAAATGGCAACAGGAATTGGTTCTTTTACAGACGCTCTCGCATTTGGCGCATTGAATGATGTGCTATCGTTATTTCATGACGAAAACGCATACGGAAGACCAAACCAATATGAGGTTCAAATTCTACCACCAGGCGGTAAGTTAGCAGGCCATGATTTTAGAGCCATTTCATTAAAAGCAGAAGCTGTCCTTATGCCGGGCAGAAGTGTCAACACTCAACCGAAATCGGCTGACCAAATGTATGGTCCAACGAGAGACTTAATTACAGGTCCACTATACGCTGATGATGTAACAATGACAATTCAATCAACCACTGGACTGGATGAGAGAATGATGCTTGAAC
>VTLG01013345.1_pt1 | contig 17631 bp, 14 predicted proteins | sample 4694571 | NCBI WGS metagenome assembly VTLG01 (sample SAMN12604809, study PRJNA352737) | marine metagenome | biome: ENVO:00000447; feature: ENVO:00000209|ENVO:00000569|ENVO:01000036; material: ENVO:00002151; isolation source: viral sequences binned using virsorter ... | reverse complement strand
CCAGCGGCGTCCAGCCAAAACAATTGGGTAGATTTCAATATACCGATAACGTCCGCAAGACCATTCAACGCGCTGCCAATAATGCGGGGCTGGGCCAGGTTAATCCCCACGACTTTCGCCACACCCATGCCTCAAAACTTATTAGCGAGGGGTGCAATATCAAAGCAGTAAGCCACCGGCTCCGCCACACCCGCATCCAGACTACCCTCGACATATACGGCCACCTCTATTTAGACGATCAACAAGAGGTGGCCGATATAGCAGATCGTGCCTTTAATTTTGGCTAAAAAAGTACAAAAGCAAGGTGTTTCTATAGATATTCTATAGATGAACCTAATTATATAATCTTATGCCAAGTAAAATTATATACTTAGATAATAGTGTATGGTCTTCAGCATGAAGACTATGTACTGCGTCTAACACTTTATAAAAACGTCGAAGAGTCTATAAATACGCGGCTATTATAGGCTCGATAGCGTTACACCAACTAAGTACAGTTCCTACCAATTACCGTATTTGCCTATAACTTTTTATAGATAATCTATAGATGAAGCCGCCCGCTCCCTACTCTGGGAGCGAGCCCGCCGCATCTACCGCCGCCTGGCCCAATATGTACGCCATCGCTATCGCCGCTATCGGCCAGGTGATCTCCACCGCCCCGGTGGCCGCTGCGGCCCCAGCTACGGCGGTAACACCCAGCTTGCGGCTGGCGACCTTGTCGATGATTCCTTTGATATTTCCAATCATAGCATCCTCCTATATATAATAGTATAGGTTTTGTTCCTTACGCCTCCGCCAGTTCCAGCTCGGGCGCCTGGCCATTCTCGGCCACCTCGGGTGCTTCTACTTCTTCCTGCGGCGCGAACTCATACAGCCCGGCGATGGCTCCTGCCGTCTGCTGATACGCCACCTCGAGTTCCTGGCGCTTGGTGTTAATCTGCTGTATCTGGCCGAGGATCTGGTCGCGCTGGGCGATCAGCTCAACGATGCGGGTCTTAATTTGGTCTTCCATCTTCGGCTCCTGGCTTAAGGGGTGGTACTGGGAGCGGTATCTGCTCCCGGCTTATTTGGTGGTTGTGGGAGCGGTATCTGGTCCAATGGCCGCTCGATCCGTAACGATGGCAGTTGAGCATTGGGCAGCTTCATCAGCGTCCCGCCGCTTACGACGTATTTACCATCCTGTTCAACTATCTCATATAGGTAAAACGTAGTGGAGACCAACCCCAGGTTGGCGATCCGCGCCGCCCGGCGGTGGCCATTAGTTTGTATCCATACGACTTGGTTCTCGCTGTAGTCGCTGCCCACCGATAGCGCCAACCCTGCAATTAGGTTCTGGATGCTTTCTTTCAACAGGAGCAGGGCAAACCCCAAAACCGCCAACCATACGTACTCCTCGACCAACACCGCCAACCCTGACGCCTCACCAAACTGCCGTAGCGCTTGTTCCGCCGCTTCTTCACTCATTTGCTAATCGGCGCCATAAAACCCCTTGGCCGCCCAGGCGAATATCGTAGTCGCCACCCAGCAGACCGCACCATAGAATATCTCATGCTCGAACAGCCAACTCGGCCCTGGATACCCATACTCGCCAAACGCCGCCCATATCAGTGTCACGCTACCTATCGCACCTGCTGACCATCCTGACGTTTCTCTAAATGATTTCTGTGCTGCCGCCTTTTTGGTGATTAGCGCAACTTTGCTCTTGAGGACTTTTTTCTCCTCCCGCAGCGCCACCTCTCCCTTTCGACTTGAGGCGAGCGTAGACTGTAGAGCGCCACGGTTGCGCTTGCAATCGTCGAGTTCGCGCCAAAGTTCAGCATAGTGCATTCGCAACTCAGAAAATGACCCAACAGTTTTTGGGTCGCGTGGGGGCTTGCCTAACATTGGCTAAACTCCCCTGCTAAATACAACTGCCCTATCTTTCATCCGAGGGTCTGTTGACCAAATAATCTCGTCTGCCATTAGTGGGCGAGTATCGCCCGCCAGGCGAAATGCGTACTTCCCTCGGTATTCGTACACCGTTGCAAATTCTTTCATATGCTTTGCAACTGCTATTGCATTGGCCATCGCCAGCGTTGAGTCCTCGCTAATGGTCCTATCCGTCTCCATTTGGACCGTCTGACCATTTCCACTACGCCGCTTCCAGTGCCGCGATACGCGCATCTAATTCTTGTATCGCCGCAGTCAAAAACATTTGCAAATCGTGGGGCGTGAATTGCTTGAGATCAGTCAATAGCGTCTCGCGCACTTCGTCGCGTCCCTCCACTGCCTCAACGGCTGGAGTACGCACATCACCAACGCTTTTGCCGTCTGGTATGTCAGTATCGCCATCCAGATACAAAACTGCATCTTGAGCTTGTACCTCATCGACGCCGGGCGTAATTTTTACCAGATCGCCCTGCACCGACACCGCGTTTGGAAATACCGTTTCATACTCGTCGGCAACAAAGCTGTGGTACGTTTTCGATCCATCGATCTCGTCATGGATGCTCAAATATTGATCGGTATAACGAAACGATACAGGGCGCAATTGCTTGAGTTTTTCAGTCGCTCCAGTAATCGTTGTCACATCAGTTTTGATCCGCGCATCTGATGTATTTGTCCACGCCGTCCCAGTGGAGAGCCCAGCGGTGCCAGTAACGTCGAGTTTATGCGATGGCGTATCCATAGCGATGCCAAGATTGCCCGCGGAAGTGAGTCGCATACGCTCAGCGGCATTCGCATAGAACTCCATGCTGTTAGAACTGTGATCGTATTGTACGCGCCCGACATCTGTATCATCTGGATCAGCGAAATTCAAGCGCCCGACAGCATTCGCGGTGGAAACTATTCTGAGATTGCCGCTGGAGTCGATTCGCAAACGCTCAGTGTTGGCTGTCTGGAACGCAAGGTAATCACTGGGGTGATTATATATGATAGCCCCAGCACGTTGATGACCGGGGTCAGCAAAATAGATCTTGCCCTCGTAGCCGGCAGGAGTCGCAATGACAATCCCTGTGCTCTGGTCATCCTCTACGGTCAGGCCTGTAGTAAAATCGGTAACCGAAGCATGACCCGCATCACCTGCATGTACATGCAACTCCGTGTCAGGCGCGGCGACTCCTATGCCAATCCGATCTGTTGACGCATCGGCCACAAACAGATTCTGATTGCTATCGCCTTCGATACGAAAATCCTTGTCCGCGCCACTCTCGTTAAAGACAAATGACCCGCCATTAAGGCTGACATTGCCCGTTGCAGTCAGCGCCCCAGAAGAAATTGCTCCAGTTGTTGTAATCGAAGAACTGCCCGTATCGATGGTGCCAAAGCCACTGGTGATTGAGCCGCTATCGAGCGCACCTGTAGTGACGATGCTGCTGCTCCCCGCTATGGCTCCGTAGATAGACCCTATAGCAGTGCCGCCAATCGTGATGGCGTCAGCTTCCATTGTGCCATCAACGTCAACATCGCCGCTGAAATCGCCCGTAGCCGCGTCGAGTTCGCCCGAGAGCGTGAGATTCGCAAACCCAGTGGCGTTGTTGGAGTCGTCAATCGTAACGCCCGAATTTTGCGCCGTCTTTCCGCCGGTCCCATCGAATCGAACTACCGCGTTGTCGGTAGCAGAGCCAGGGCCAGAGAAATCACCCGCGCTGGCGACTACGTTGGTGCCGTTGATGCGGAAGGTTTTACCAGACGCCAGGTTGATGCCAGAATCGTCTACATCGGCTATGTGGGCTTCATCCACATAGACCGTCACTTTGCCGTGGTCAGCAGTGCCACTCGCGGTTTTGGTGGTTAGCCGCAACTCCTCGAGGGTCTTGTTACTGCCACCGTTGAGCGCTTGGACCACCAGGGCCTCGGTGGCTGATGTACCCATCGAGATAGAGGTATCGGCGTTGTTGTTATCGTCGTAGAGCGTAACATCGCCCGCGGTAAGGTTGATGGCGTTGGTGCCGGCGGTGATCGCCAGCGCCTGGCCCGTATCGCCAATACTATCGACGTAGAGGTTCGCCCACCTGACCGAAGCGCTACCCAGGCTATCGGTAGAATCCGTATCCGATAGGACGCTACCCCCGGTAGTTACGGCGCCCGCGCTCGAGATCTGGAGGGCCGTGGCGGCGTTGGCGGTGATGGTGTAGCCGTTGGAGGAGTGGCTATAGCTGATCTTGCCTATATCCGCATCTCCGCTATCACCAAACGCTATCATGCCGGTGCTGCTCGTCCCGGACAGAATGGTGATACCAGACGCCGCGCTATTCTCGAAGACGGCCTCGTCCGCATCCGCCACTGCCTGTATCGTGCCGGCGCTGGCGGTATGGACATGGAGCTGGCCACCGTCTGCGGAGGTGATGCCGCTGCCGACGATCAGCTCGCCCATAGTGAAGGTGGCGGTGGAGTTTATATCGTCGTTGTCGAGGCTGCCGAAATGGTTACAGATGTTGTTGAATTCGGCGTTGAGATCGGACGCCGTCAGGGTCTCGGCGGCGTTCCAGGTTTTTACTCTTGATAAGGCCATCGTCTATATCCTCTACTATTCGCGTCCCTGGATGGGGTCTCTGAAATACTGCCGAGCGCCGATCTGACCACCCAGGCGCCCTAACGACTCGAGGGCGGTGGCCGGCGCCAGGTTCTGCCAGCGGTTCTCGCCGCGGAGGAAGCGTTTGCCGACACCCGTGGTGAGGGCCTTAGTGCCGATAAATCCCGCGATGCTGCGCGATACGATGCGCCCAACAGCCTCGCCCGCGTTGCCTCCAGGCCAGAATATCTCTTTGAAGTCATTGAACATCGACATCTGGGCGCGTGGAGTGTTGCTGAAGCCCTTCAGCGTAGACTCGGTCAACGTCAGGTCTTTTACAATCGAGGCGAAGCTCTTGAGATCGTTGGTAACCTTTGGCCCGAAGATCTCTTCCAGTGTTCCCTGTTTATACTTATTAAGCTCGGTCATCAGCTGCTGCCCCGAGATCAACTCCGGGCCACCGCGCTCTACGTCTACCATCCGCTGGCGTAGCTTCCCTGGGGTAGTATGAGCGGCCTGGCGTAGATTTTTAAAGACTTCGAGTTGTAGCGCGGCCCAGGCTTGCACACCCTCTTCGGTGGCCTCCAGCATTCCCTCCTGCGCCCCCTGCTTCAATACGTCAGGCGACCCCATGCCTACCACTAAACGCAGCGCCTTTACCTGCTCGGGCGTGGCGTTACGCATTACGTCTGGGATATTGGACGCCTTATCGGCATCCCCCAGGAGCTGCCGCACGAAGCGGTTCTCGTCAGCGCCAAACATCTCGGCGGCATACCGCATAGCCTCACCACCGCGGGCTCTGGCCACATCGCTGCCTATGCCACCGCCCGCTTCGAGGAAGATGTTCTCGTCAGCCTTAAGGGCGTCGTAGAGCTTGTTCATCATCGTCTCGACGCCCTGGCTTAACTTGGTAGGATCTCTCTTCGCCATGTTGGCCTCGTCAAAGATCCCCTGCCTGACCACCTGGAGCGTGTTGTAGCTGTCGATGGTGCCGGCTTCCTCGAGCGCTGCCTCGAGCGCTGGCCGGCCCGTAGTACCAGACTTCTGCCGGCGCATGAGGTTGCTGCCCATGATCTCGTTGATAGCCTGGTTCGTATTCGTCAGGTCAGGCATGGCGCTCGGGTCGATCACTTCCTCGAAAGCCTCGTAGAGACCGGTGCGGGTGCCACTGCGTTGTGCTTGTGTGGATTCGACGGCCTTACGCAGCATCTCGCCCACTTCCTCGCGGCTGCGCCGTGTAGCCGTTGGACCCTCGCCCGGCAGCCAGTATTTAATCTTGTCCATCGCTTCCGAGATTTCCTGGCGGAACGGTATATCGACCTTGTCCCTCATTTGTGCGCTGAAGGCATCGTCCTCGCGCAGTCGCTGCGCGGCGCCGGCCAACAGATCGCCCGAGGCCGTGGCTTCTACGGGCGCCGTCCCGGCCAGGTTGGTCTCAAAGTCTACATCGAAGCGTTGGACATCCTCGCCCAGCTCTTTGAAGCCGGGCGCTTCCATACCCTTACGCAGTGGACCCCGCAGCGCCTTCGAGGCTAACGCACCAGCACCCTCGCCCAATACGCTTGTGGCACCTTCCAGCCCGGTCTGTGCGAAATCATAGTCGCGCTTAGATCCAAACTCCTGCGCCAGGTTCTGGCGTATGACATCGCCACTCGTTCCTCCGGCTACAGCCCCTGCTGCCGCGGTCCACGGCCCTGCGAAGGCGCCACCTAACCCGCCCAGGAGCGATAGTAACGTCGCCGGGGCCTCGCCACCTAAGTCGGCGATGTCGCCTATGTCAAAGCCCTCCGGGTCTACCGGCGCCATCCCCTGCGGCGTCTGGTAGACCACCTTGTCATCCTGCACCGCCGCCGGCACCCCTTGCGCCTGGTATATCTGCGCCTCGCTCAAGGGGTCTGTGGCAAAGCCGGCCTGGAGGCGCTGGAGGAACGTGGGGGCCGGTGGTCCCTCCTTGAATACTCGGATGACCTCGTCGCGCCCGTACCTATCAAACAGGCGATCCAACATGGTAGAATCGCCTAACTGTCGAGCTTGATTCTTTGCCTGTTCGACTTGGTTGTACGTCAGTGCCATAATCTTGGTCCTACCGCGTTAGCTGTGGCGTATAGCCTGTGAGCCAGTTCAAATCGTCTTGGTAATTACCAGCAGTAAGCCCGCCGGTATTACCGCCCGGCAATGGCATTTTCATAACCTTGTTGAAGCGATCTAAGTTCACCCGGTAATCAGTAAGCACATTCTGAACATTGAGACCTTCGCGTCCTGCGATGCTTCCGTATTTATCAACAAGAGTGGTGTATCCCGGCAGCCTCGCGTCATACAGGTTCTTCGCTTGATTCAAGAAGTCCTTCCTGTTGACCTTGAGCCGCTCGCCATCCCACAAGCGTCCGATAATGTTTTGCACCCTGTCAGGCAATGCGCCGGCTTGTTCTGCCTGTGCGAATTCGCTTTCACGCACCGTAGACCTGGGATCAAGCATCTTCATAAAGGCGAAGATCAACGACAGGTCCGAAGCGGCTGTCGGATCGTCTGCACCCGCGAGAATAGTGTTGAACGAGTCGCCGACAGAGCGGAAATCTGAGGTCAAACTGTTGAACTCCGTACGCAGCGTCTTCTCTGTTGTCATCCTATCTTTATGCGATAGTTGGCCCAGGTTGTTTACTTTGTCATTGAAGATTCGCGTCCGCAGATCCAGGTCGCGCTCTTTATTCAGCATTTCAGTGAGCTGCATATGATTATCAAACGCTTGCTGCTGGGCTGCGGTCCTTGCCGCGGCTTGCCCTGCTAATCGCTGGGCCTGGGCAGCGCTGAAAGCTGCCTGGCCTACGTCCGACAGATCGGGCGGTGCCACGCCGCCGCCCATCGTAATGTTGGCGGGGCTGACTCGAGATGGTGCTATAGTGCGACCACCAGCAGCAGCCGGCGCCGACAACTTAGGCGCGATAGTATCGGTCTGTGGCAACCCCGCCCCCATGCCCAGCGTAGTACCGCGGGTGATGTCTTCGGAAAGCTTACGGGTATCGATCTGGCCTTGGATGTTCTCCATTTGCAGATCCCGCAGCTTCTTAGCATCATATAAGCCATATGCCTGTGACGCGAGGGCCGCGGCATCGCCGAGCCTCGACAACAGCGTAGTGCCGAACCCGGGGTCGAGCTTGGGCTGCACCAGATCCACGGATGGATTGCCACCAAACGCTTGCCGTAAGTTAGCGCGGGCCATTATTTTTCGGTTTTCTTCTTCGGCTTTTGTCATAGCATCTTTGGCGGCATTGCGACCCAATAAGCCGCTGCCGAGCTTGGCTAACGTAGACGCAATTGATAAAGATAGGCCGGGGTCAGCGGTGATGAATGCGGGTAGAGCCATTGTTGTTACCTATAACCTTTATCTTCGGGAGCAAGCGGATTGCTGAGATCAAGCGGGCTGATGTGCAAGGCGCGTTCACCACTTTCCCCCCTTCTCGGGGGATGCACTTCCTTTTTGAACTACTAATACGTTATCGTAAGACTCGAACTCTCCTGTGTGAGGGTTGAAGTCCCAGCTACTACCTACCAAAACCCGCCCATCGGGATACGTCACCTGTATCCTGCCTGGCAAACCTTCTTCACGCAGAAGAGGGTTCGAGGCGTCGGGGTCATCTGGTAGGTCGATAACTCCACCATTTTCCCTTGTTGGAATTACACCCGGGTCTCGTACCGTTGTCCGCCTCACGTTTCCAAGTGCTTCGGTTAAGGCGGGATCATCTAACCGTTCCAATAGATAGTCAACCAAACCATCAGCGCGGCCTTCTAAATCTTTGTCGCTCGCCGCCAATATCTGGTCTATAGAGCGATCCACCAGGTCGCGTGTATGAGCCTCCCTCGCCATCGTTTCCTCGTCGCCATACATCCCCATAAGACCGGCTTCGGCTATATCTTTCTCGAACTCCATAGCCTCCCGCCCCATCGTTTTCCGCATCGTCGGATCAGAGCCCTCGCCGCCCACAAAGCCGAACAACGCCGCGTCCTGCGCCTGGCCCGCCCGGAGGTCGCCAGCGGTGGCAATGCGTCGATTCAACGCCGCCGTTAAGAGATCGTCCTCGAAGCCCTCTTGTGCGCGAGTCTCTGCTGCATCCTCTAATTGAGCGCGGCGCGTCTGTCGTACCGTAGGATCTGAGCCGGCGCCGGCCACCTCACCAAACAATTCTGCATCCTGCGCTTGCTGCGTCAGAAGACGTTGTAGCTGGGCGGTGAGTAAATCGCTCTCGAGCGCCTGTTCAGCCCGCTCATCCTGACGCCCTGCCAATGTTTCCTCGTCGCCATACCGTCCCGTAAGGCCCGCCTCGGCCATGCGGCGGCTGAAGGTATCCATCTCGGCCTGGCGCGTAGGCGCCCGGTCATAGACGCCCGTCACATCGGCCTTGGCTAACTCACGCTGCAAGCGAGCCGTCAGCTCGTCCTCTCTTACCTGCCGCCCCGCCAGCGTCCTATCGCCATCAAACTCCCCGGTCAAACCCGCTTCGGCCAGGCGGCGATTAAAAGCATCCTGGGCAGCTTGGCGTGTTTCCTGTCGGTCATAGACGCCCGTTACGTCCGCCTTCGCCAGGTCGCGCTGTAGACGGGCGGTCAGCTCGTCCTCGCGGAGTTGGCGCTCTTGCATACCCAATTGCCGCTCTTGCATAGCTCGAGCGAGGCGGGCTTCCTCCGCTCGCTTAGTCTCTTTACGATCATAGATGCCAGTGACATCGGCCTTGGCCAGGTCGCGCTGTAGGCGGGCGGTCAGCTCGTCCTCGCGCAGCGCTCGTTCAGCTCGCGCTTCTGCGGACTCGAACTGGCGCCCGGCAAGGGTGCGGCGCATCGATGGATCGGAGCCCACCCCGGCCACTTCGCCGAACAGATCCGCTTCCTGCGCTTGTGCTGCTCGGAGATCGGCAGATCGAGCAAGCTGGCGCTGTAGTTCATTACTGATGGCGTCCTGTGTCTTTTCACCTTCAAACATCCCCGTCATTCCAGCGCGAGCGAGGGCCTGGTTGAAGGCGTCCATCTCGGCAGCGCGGGTGCGCCGAACCGTAGGATCTGACCCCACGCCGGCGACCTCGCCAAACAGTTCCGCATCTTGGGCCTGGCGCTGGAGTAAGCGCTGCTGCTGGGCGCTGAGTAGGTCGCTGGCCAGCGCTCGCCCAGCCATCGTCTCTTCGCCGTCGAGCCTACCCGTAACCGCAGCTTTAGCCAGTTCATCTTGAAGTGCCTGGCGGGTGCTCCGCACCGTAGGATCGGAACCTACGCCCGAGACCTCGCCGAAGAGTTCCGCCTCCTGCACTTGCCCAGCGCGAAGATCCGCAGCGCGAGCGAGCTGGCGTTGCAATTCTTGGTTGAGGCGCTCCTGCTCAAAGCGCTGACCAATTAGGGTGCGGCGCATGGACGGGTCAGATCCTACACCCGAGACCTCGCCGAACAACTCCGCTTCCTGCAACTGCTCTGCAAGGCGCGATTGCGAGCGGGCAAGCTCGCGTTGTAGTTCCTGGTTGAGGATGTCCTGATCTCGTATATCCGCCAGGCCGCCCTCAGTAAACAAGCGCTCTTGCTCGCGGGTAGCCCTTACGCCCTCTTCAAACAGTTCGCGCTGCGTGGGCTCTGTCTGCGTCAGGAGCCGCGCCAGCGTTCTGTCGGATACATCCTGCTGTAGTCGCGCCGCATCGAACTGTAGGCCGGCCTGGGCCATCCTGGCGGGGAGCGTGGCGGCGCCTCGCACCGACCCGGTAAGCTGGGATTCGGCCAGGTCGCGCTGGTCCACCGCTCCCTGCCGTTCCATTGCGTCCGAAATAGCCGCTCGCTGCAAATCCTGTTCTGCTAATGCAAGCGTATCGCGCCGCTCCTGGAACGGTAGCGTATCGGCGATAGCCTGGCGCCGTAGTTCCTGTTCTGCCAGGTCGCGCTCGGATCGCTGACCGGCCAATCCTGCAACATCGCTGATGGCGCCGCGCTGTAGACCCTGCTCGGCTAAAGCCCGCTGGTCGTATTGTGCGCCGATACCCGCGACATCGGAGATAGCGGCTCGCGCCAGCTCTTCGTTGGCCAAGCCGAGGGTATCGCGCCGGCCCTGGTAGCCGAGGGCGTCTTGTAGCGCTTGCGTCTGGAGGTCGTAGCCGAGGGCGTCAACGTCGAGCATCTGCTGGTCGCGGCCCCTGGTCAATTCATTAAAGATGTCGGCGCTATCGCCGCCTCTGAGGACGCCCAGGCGATTGAGAAGCTCGCGCCCCTCGTCCATGCTCTTGCCGTAGCGCTCCTCGATGCGAGCGCGTTGTGCGGCCATTGCGGGGCTCTCGCCGCCTAACAGCCGCTGCCGTATCAGCGCCTCGGCATCGGTCATTAGGTCACTATCGAGCGCTACGCCTCTGCCGGTCTCGTCCAACCTCCCCAGCGCCTTCGCCCTGGCGGCGTCCAGCACCTCGTTTGTTCCCAGGAGCGCATCGTCTTCCATCCGGGTCATTGCTCGGCGCTCGGCGGCGTCCAACGCGGTGGAGTCGCCGAGGAAGGAACGCTTCTGTAGCCGTTCCAGTGCCTGGGCCTCGGCCTCGTTTGTCAGCGCCGACTGCGGATCCAGGAAGCGGCCCCCCGTCAGGCGGTCTGTGAGGCGCGTATCGAGCGCCTGTTCCATGGGAGATAGCTGCCGCGGCGGAACACTCACCGCCGTAAGGTCTGGGAGCGTGAGCCCCTCGACGGCGCTCTTGCCGGCGGCCTCGGCCTGGTTCTGCATCTCAGCCAAGAGCGCCATTTGATTGCGGCGAAGTTCGTCATTAGACGGTAGGTCAAGCTGCGCTGTCTCCGCGAGCTGGTAGTTGATAGCGGGATTTAGGCCCGTATTAGGATTAGCCGTAGGCGCCGTAATCACCTCGGCCTGTAGCGGGATACCCTCGGTAAACGAGGCGGCATTGGTAACATCTGACGCGATAGGGCCAGTAGCTTGCTCGATGGCCGCCGTGCTATTCTGTGTCGTTAGCGCCGCCTGTTGGGCTCTGAGCGCGGCGTCTGCGGCGGCCTCTCTGGCTATACGATCCTGCTCCGCTCGCCACTCATTCGCTCTCTGGAGTTGTATGGCAGGATCGCGGCCCTCGGCCTGGCTGAGAAGCTGGTTGTATTCACCACCGCCGCGGAAGGTATTGAACGCATCCTGGACCGATTGGGGTAGCTGATTGAGCGATAGCCCCCCGCTGGTGCGGTAGTCCATAAGGCCCGCGCCTGACTTGAACCGGATCGGGTCGCTACGTATAGCGCCCATTACCTCGTTGAGGAGCGCTCCCTCGTCAATGGTAGGCGTAGTGGTCGCGGTGGGTGTAGTGGTCGTTGTGGGCGTAGTGGTCGCTGTGGGCGTAGTGGTCGCTGTGGGCGTAGTGGTCGTTGTGCTGGCGGGCGTGGGCAGCGGAGGATCATCGCCGTCTGTAGTGGTTACAGGCGTAGCGCCTCCCGTCCCTGCCATTGCCTGGGCGATCCGATCCGCCACTTGAAAAGCCGATTCTATCTTCTGGCCCTGTGCGGCTGCGTCAAAAGCATCCAGTACATCCGTAATCGGGCCACGCCCCCCCGCTGCCCTATACGCCTGGAATGCCGTGCCGGGCGCGGCACCCTGTAGCTGCTCTTCGTCCGCCCCCTCAAAAAATGCTTGCATGGGGTCTTTGCGCTTTGGCTTATTACTCAATGTCATCGCCATTATAACTGTCCCGCCTTTTGCTTACGCCGGCGCCCTATCACTTTATACTGCAAGTGCGTCCTACGTACTCGATATGGCTGGTTGATGTTGTTGTTCGTAAACGTCAAGCTGCTATGCGGATCATATCCCCTCAGATCCACATCCTTACTCACCATCCGCACCGTTCCCAGCGCGTCCGTATCCAACGTAAAACTGTCGAGCGCACCACCGCCGGTGATGGTCTCGAGGGTGCCACTATGGACGCCGACCCCCTGGCTCTCCTGGTCCACCGTCAGCGTGTAGGCGCCGAGGGCGTCGAAATAGGTTTTCGCGTATAGCCACCGCAGCTCGACATCGCTGCCGAAGGGCGCTATCGCCGAGGTCTCGAACTGGCTGTCGTAAGCCGCCCCGGCATCGTTATAGGTATTGGCCGGCGCATGGTCGTAGACGATGCCATCGTAGCCTCCCGCATGGGGCTTGTTGGCGATGATCGCCGCGCTGTCGCGCTCAAAGCTGGTGCCGTTGCTATACGGCCCATACCAGGCCATGCGGGTCTCGCCCGTAGAGGCGTCCTGGTAGATATGTTTGGTCGAGAGGACTATTACATGGTTCATCTTGGTCTGTCCCGTCCCATACGGCACAAAAAACCAGACCTCGTCTTCCGTAGCCCAATAGATCGCAAAGCACTCGGGCAGCCTACTGGCCACCAGGTTGTCCCAATAGCCCTCATCCAGGGCGTAGCTGACCTTGTCTATCGTATCCCCACCCGCCCACATATAGATGCCGTCCTCGAGCGGGAACACCTGGACATTACCCGGCAACACTACCAGCGCCCGCCCCGAGATCGTGCCGCCCCGCTGCGGGTTGCGCGGGTCTGAGCTGGTCCGCTGCTGTAGCTGGTAGGGGATGGTCGAGTTGCCGGTAGGTATCAGCGTATAGATGGCGTCCTCGGTATGGACCGAGAGCGCATTCTGCATGGCGACCACCGCCGTGATTGGGGCGCCGAAGTTGTAAAAGGCCGTACTCCCCCAGGTCTCCGGGTCGCCGGCATCGCTATACCAGAGCCTATCGCTATTGGCGTTGGTGTTCCCCAACCATACGCGGTTGTCCCAATAGCCGAGGTGCTTCGCCGTAGTGAAGCGGCTGTCTACGCTGAGAGCGGTGATGTTGCCCGTACCGGTCCATTTGATCGGCCCATCGACGCCATTGGTAAGGACCAACTTGTCGAAGGCCCTGACCCATTCAAACGTGTTGTCATCGCCCGCGGTGATCGTGATTGAGGCGGTGCGGTCTGTCCAATCGGTAGAGTGTTCGTAAAATTTGTCGCCGGCCACGCCGAAGACCTTGGACGATCCCCCCGGTATCTGGAATTCGCCGATAGCCGTCCAGGTTGGCCCCCCCGAGAGCGCCGACTCGCTGCTGTAGCTGGCAGTGCCTAAACGCCGCTCCACCGCCGCTGCCGCATTGAGCCGCGTATTAGTCATCTTACGCAGCCCGTTGGGCGTAATATCCTCGGGCGGTAGGTCATAACGGACGCCCTGGGTCCAGGGTCCGTATTTGACGGTCTCAGCGGCTATAGCCATAGATCAGCTCGTAGTCACCAGCGTCGAATCCACGACGATCTGGAAGGGCGGCGCCGTAGTAGGTGCCGCCGCCGGGTAGGTCCGGTTGCCCTGCTGGTGCAGATTCTGGCGCAGCGCCAGGTCCACCGTCCGAGCTAACTCGGACGCCTCGCGCATCGCACCATCGTGGTCGCCCTTCTCCATCAGATACAGCTTGGTGGCGCCGTAGACCAGCGCCCCCTCAAGCACCTGGGGTATACCCAGCTTAAGGAACGACGAGGTATCGTTGCCGCTGGCCCAGCTCGTCATGGCGATGCGATAGCGCACCCGGATGGTCTCGTTGGTCGTATCCGGGACGCGCCATAGCTCTATGATCGGGTAGCCCGTAGTCGTATCGACGCCGCCTACAAAAACCGACTCCACCGTGCCGGTATCGCTGTAGTCGCCGCTCAACAGGTCGTATTGGTCCGGGCCAATGATTACCAGTGGGTTCTCGTTGGTCTGATCGTAGAAGCTATACCAGCTCCCCACGGCGCTCTCGATAGGCTTGTATACCCTGGTGCCAGCACTACTCGAGAAAGCCGTTGTAGCGCCGCTGGTGCCGCCTGTAAGCGTCTCAGTGGCCGTGAATGTCCCGGAGGGGCTGTAGACGTAGATCTCCTTCGGAGAGGCGCTGTAGCCGTCTACCTTGGCCGTCTTGCCGCTCGTGCCGCCGGTGATCGTCTCGCCCTCGACAAACGTACCCGAGCCGCCCGAGACCGTCAGCGTATCGGTGGTGAGGAACGAGGTAGTCCTATCGAGCCACCACCAATCAACCAGCGCCGCGATCTCTGCGGCGGTGAGGTTGATATAGTTCCGGGCCTCGTTCTTAAAATCCGCGTTGGTCGTATCGAGACCGACCCGGTTGAGGACCATTGTGATCGCTTCGCCGAGTGTCATATCATATCCGCCTGGCGATACCTATCTCGTAGAAGAATCATATCATATCCGCCCAGCTACCGTTTTCGTAGGCTTGCATCTTGTTTGTGGTCGTATTGTAAATGACCATTCCATTGGCTGCGGTCAGCGCATTGCGCTCTGTCGTAGTCATATTAGCCACCCGTAGCGTCGAGCCTATTGCCAGGGTCTCGATGTCCGCAGCGCCGACCAGGGCCGTATCGCCGAAGAAATTCGCGGCATTCTGCTGGCCCTGTGTGACCTCGTCCCGGCGCCGCACATTACGCTGTAGAAACGAGTGGCCGAGCTTCATACGGCTATACCGGTATCGCCTGGCACAAAGTTGTCGGTGGCGATGTCGAACCGCACCTTACCGTCAAGGCGGCCACCGTTCTTGCGTTCATGCAGGAACTTCTTGTATTCGTCCGTGAGGATCGGCTTGCCGTCTGGACCTTTCTTGGCCTGGTCTATCTGGTCGCATTTGCCCACCGTCTCATCCTCCGCGACATACATAGTCACGTAGCTCGGCGCCAATTGCCTGAACTCAGGACCATGCTCGACCTCGACACCGCCGTATACCCGCAGCGCCGGCTCGGCCTGGTAGTTGCGCGAATAGTCCTCGCTCGGCAGCACGACATCTCGAGATAGGTTTAGCGCCTCCCGCTGACCAGGCGTCTGCGAGGCCGTATCGATGATACGCGCAACCATCTCGGGCGTGACCACCTGGCGCAGGATCTCCGGGTCTTTCAGTGCTTCGGCGATAGCTTCCTTGGCCACCGGGTCGATGGTCTTGTCAGCTTTCGGCTTGCGCTTACGCGAGGGCGCCGGCTCGACCAGTGGCTTGAGCCCCTGTGCGCTCTCCACCGCTTCTATGGCTGCCGCGTCTGGTTCGCCGCGAGGCGTTCCCAACGGCTGGCCCATGTCATCGAACTCCTGCTGTTTCTTTGCCAAAGAACTATCTCCTGTATCTATCAGCGCGTAGGAGCTGGGAGCGATCTGCCCCCAGCTCCTCTCAGCGCTAATTGCTGACGTTGTTGACGAAGGGGTGCGTGATTGACGCAAGCGTAGTGCCGCCAGAATCATCAGCGACTGCATACGCTCCGTAGATCACATCGCCCGCCACCACTGCGTCATCGACAGAGCTGGCCGTCGAGGTCAGATACAACTGCGCCCCGTCAGCCACATCACCGCTGGTGATGGTTACCGTGCCGTCAATGCAATACCAACCATACTGGTTGGCCACGTTGGCGCTCATCGCCACGGCGCACTTGCCCACACCATTGGCAGATACGCGGGTAGTGGTGTACCCGCTGCCGTCGATAGTGACCAGGTTGCTGGCAGCCGTAGAGGCCACGCCCACGCCGTAGATGAACTCCATGTCGCCGTAGCTGGGGTTGTCGATGTCACGTGCTTTGACACGCGCACCCAGCGGGGCTTTCTGCGTAGTGGAGGTCTCGTCAATGTCTTGATCGAAGGTTGTGTCTCCGATCATCTTCCAAGTTGCCATTCTATATTCTCCTTGGTTTAGAGACCGGTGATTTGAGTAGCAACGCCGCTGCGCCGCCTGTTATTGGTGGTCAACTGGACCCCAGCGACCATGTAGGCCAACTGGCCCAACTGACCGTTGCTCTGAAGCGATACAAAAGGCGTCTTCTTGAAGTTCGCCTGTTTCATCACCCGGAGCTTGATCGAATCGGTATCCACCGCATACGTGTGGATCGACGCGCAATCGTTGTCGGCTACCAGCTCCGCACCCATGTAGGACGGGAACTCGGCGCCGCTGATGCCGTTGACGTTGCTCAACCGCACCTCGCCATACCCCTGAGAACTCAGCGCCGTGCGATATGCCGCGGCGACGGAGTAGGTCGTAACCAGGGCGTTGTTGCGTCCGCCCTGCTTGCGGCAGTCATCCATCAGCGTATTCCACGCGAGCAGTCCGTCAAACACATTCGTAGTACCCTGTGTCGTGAACGTCTTGGCGGTGGTATACTTCTGATTCTGCCAGAAGCTGCTGGTGGAAGAGTTGATACCACCCACGGTGCCGGTGCCGGCGTCCGCGATGATATCCTGGTAGCCCAACATGGTCTTGCCGGTCTGGGCGCCGAGGAGATCCTCGTTGATCGCCTTGAGCAGCGAGTTGAGGGCGTTGGAGCCCAGCGCTTCGAGGAGGTCGAAGATCTGCTCCTCGCCGCTGTTTTCCCAATTGGTCGTATCGTCCAGGACGATAGGAACCGCGTAGTAGCGCCGCTTGTAGAAGGCGCTCTCGAAGGGATCAACCGGGCTTTTCGACAGCGGATCGTAGCCGTCGAAAGCCTCGGCGGTACCCGTCGAACTCTCCAGGATGACCTGGATCTCTTTACCGCCACCATCGACCATCTGCATCCCACGCCGGCGATGGAACGCCAGAGCGTTATACGCCTCGAATGCGTTGTCGATGGTCTCCTTTGCTATGGTCCTGCGGGTCGCACTCCAGCGCGAGTCCCACACTTCCGAAGTTGTTTGAGCCATTGCTATGTCTCTCTGTTGTGAAGCCCCACCCTACTACATCGTGGAACGTATCTCGGCGAGCGCTTGCTCCCGCGAGATCGTGCCGTTGCTTTCCACCAGCGAGGGCGAGCCGCTCTGGCCCGCCGTCGAGCGTTTCGCCGTGTTGCGAGCGCTACGCTGCGCCCCTACCGCGTCATGCTGATCGGTAAGGCGCCGGCCCGTTGCCAGTGACATCGCCTCGGCCACGGTGAACTTCTGCCCTGTGTCCGGGTTTTCCTGCTTGGCTAATGCCCCTACCAGGCTGCGATGCCGAGCGTCCCAGGTATCGATCTTGCCGAAAATTGCCTCGGCAGCCTCTATCTGGGCGTTGGCTTGCTGCTGGACCGCTGCGTTTTGCTGCTGCGCGACTTGGTTGACCATGCCCATTGCCGGTTCGAGCCGGTCCAGGTAGGCTCTGTACGGATCGAGGGCTTTAGAAATCTCCGCCGCTG
>VTLG01008091.1_pt1 | contig 17635 bp, 36 predicted proteins | sample 4694571 | NCBI WGS metagenome assembly VTLG01 (sample SAMN12604809, study PRJNA352737) | marine metagenome | biome: ENVO:00000447; feature: ENVO:00000209|ENVO:00000569|ENVO:01000036; material: ENVO:00002151; isolation source: viral sequences binned using virsorter ... | reverse complement strand
CCGTTAACAATGCGAGACCGTAAGGTCGAGCGACCGTAGGTTGAGATAGTTAACATGTTAAGTTAATAATTGTTGCAATTGTTTCCAATTTAATGTAATAATTAATTATAACTTAACGAGAGGATAATAAAATGAAAGTTAAAATTAAAAAAGATCTTTATCAAGATTTTACAGATCAAGTTATTAAGCAAATGGAAGATAATAACATGAACTGGACAAAACCATTTACTACAACAATTTTAAATGGACACCATAATATTGTTAGTAAAAAACCATATCAAGGAATGAACTGTTTTAATATTGGTTTATCTGTCTATAAAAATGGTTTTAAATCTAATGAATGGGCAACATTCAATCAATGGAAAAATCTTGGAGCAAAAATTAAAAAAGGTTCAAAAGGTACAGAAATTCTTTATTGGAATATTAAAGAGTATGAGGATAAAACCAATAAAGATGAAAAAGTTAAAATACCTTTTTTAAAATATTTTGTTGTATTCAATGCCGATCAAGTTGAAGGATACGAAACAAAAGAAATTGAAACAAAAGAAATTGACGATTGGAAAGCACATTTTAAAACTGATACATTTGTTGAAAATACAAAAGCAGATATTCAAATTAATAATAAAGCTTTTTATTCTCCAAGTGCAGATTATATTGGAATGCCTCCAAAAGAAGATTTTAAAGGTGATAAAGAGAATACAAAAGAGCAATATTATTATTCCACATTATTGCATGAATTGACGCATTGGAGTGGTCATAGTTCAAGATGTAATCGAGATCTTAAAAATAGATTTGGATCTAAGGCATATGCAATGGAGGAATTAGTTGCAGAAATTGGTAGTGCGTTTTTATGTTCTCATCTTGGAGTAACAAAGGCACCTACACCAAATCATGGAAGATATTTAAATAATTGGTTAGAAGTTTTAAAAGAAGATAAAAAAGCAATCTTTAAAGCTTTTTCATTATCCAAGGTATCAAGTGAATATCTTTTAGAATTAGACCAAACAGAAACAAAAGAAGAGGAGGTAGCATAATGTTAAGAGGTATCGCTTTAATGATAATGTTAATAGCATCAGTAATTTTACTGGTGCTAACATTTAACGAAATATATGGCTTGGTTCCAAATGGTGCATTGTTATTATTTCCAATTGCATTATTAACAATCAACTACACAATAATTGAGATTATAAAACAATTTAAATAATTGGTTTATCCTCGAAGAATGGGAGCTTTTGGCTCCCATTTTTTTTTGCTGCAAAGACCGTATATTAACCACGACCGTAGGTCGTGACCGTATTGTGCGAAGACCGTAAGGTCTGAGCGACCGTAGTCAAGGCGATTGTTAACATGTTAATTATTAACATGTTATGTTTATTTTTCTTTTAATAGTTGTAAAAAAATGTTATAAATAGTTATATTTATTAGAGAGGATAAAAAAATGAAAATAAATACTTTTAAAAAACAAATCGAAAAAATCAATAATAAAAATATTGTTGATCAATATAATTCTTTTACGTCTATGAAAAGATTATTAGATGTTCAAATAAAAGAATTAAAAGAGCACATTATTAAGACTAAAGATCCACATTTTAATATTACTCATATTAAAAAAACTTGGATCGAAGGACATTATAAAAAAGCTCATAAAAGAATTTCGGTTAAAAAATAATGATCGCTTTAAATAAAAATGAGAAAGCATTCTATAAAAGAATGCTTTCCAATACATCAAAGTTAGGATGTAAATCAATTTCTTTAAATGCTAAAAGTTGCAAGACTGGTTCAAAACTTGCCAAGAAAAAAGGTTCAGTATGTTTTGGATGTTATGCTTTAAAGGGATGTTATCAATTCCCAGTTGTTCAAGATGCAATGGCAAGACGTATGGAATTCTTTAACAGTCCAAACTTTATTCCAATTATGGTTTGGTTATTATCATCTTTAAGAAAAAAGAAATTTAGATGGTTTGATAGTGGGGATGTTCAAAGCGTTTTAATGGCGTTAAACATTTTAGAAATTTGTAACCAAACACCAGAAATAAAACATTGGATACCATCCAAAGAATATAAGATTTGGCGTGAGGCTATAAAGATCTGGTTAAACATACATAAAAAATTACCAGATAATGTTTGTTTAAGAATGAGTTCACCGAACATTGACCAAGAGCCATTAAAAGGTTTTGAAAATACATCGACAGTTCATAAAGATAAAAAAGCTTTTGGTCTAGAATGTATTGCTTATAAACAAGATGGAAAGTGTTTAGACTGTGAGGCTTGTTTTAACAAAAAAGTTAAAAATGTTTCATATCCTTTACATTAACAATTTAACATGTTAAATAATGAGTGAGCTAATCGGGATAGCTCACTTATCAAAATCTGAGAGCCTAGAAATCCTCCCTCTAGGCTCTTTTTTTATTTACAATATAAACGGTCACAAATCGCAAGACGCAAAATTAGTTAACATGTTAACTGCTGCCAAGAACATTCTCCAGGATTTTTTTAATATCTTTCGTCTTCAATTGACACTTGGCAAGTAAGCCTTTTTCAAGTAATTCAATGGCTTGACCACCTCCAAATAAAAATAGGTCAGAGGTCAAGAGGTGCTTGACCAAGAAAAAAGACAACCCTTTTGAGTAAAAAAGTGACATATTCCAAGCAATCTGCGACTTTTGGAGTAGGATACTGTTGTTTTTTGTTGTTTTTAATTCAATAAAGACAGATTTACCATTATGACACAAAAATGTATCACACATCCCATTTGAAACTCTATTTTCAATTCTTTGATAATGTGTTTTTGGAGGTAGATTTTTCTTCAATAGCAACCAAAGGTTCTTTTCTGACATCTTCTACTTTCTTAAAATTACCATCAATAAATGCATGAGGATATTCTGATCTAATTTGATTTAGTCTTGCAACTATTTCTTCTCGACTAAGTTTATCTAATTGATGGATATGATTTTGTTCTCTTCGATCAACTGTTAAACCACCTAATGCAGATCTTGTTTTCTCTGCATTTATTGAAGCAGAAAATTGTCCCTCTTCTTCTGCTTTATGTGATAGTTCAGATAATCTTTTCAATTGACCAATTAAAGTTACTCCATATCTTCGTTCTCTTTCATCTCGAAGTTCTGTTATATATTCAGTAACTAATGGAAAGTCTTTACCATTTAATAATTTAGAAGCATGATGTCTTGCACTATCCTCTGTGTAACCACTTTTAATTGCACATTGTCTAGCAGAATAAATTCCCTCGACATAATGTTTAGCAAACTCTATTTGTCTTGCAGTAAGTTTTGATTTATTTCCCATAAAAACTAATATAAGGGATTTTCACAACCAAATCAAATTTGAAAAAATAAAGTCCGTGTACACGTTTCGTAGTGAATTAAAACGTAGTTTTTGTAGTTAAATGTAGTTGAAAATAAAAGTTAAATGGTTGTTTTTATTGAACTTATACGTTTGCTACGGAAACTACACTTTTTTCAAAAATATTTTTAAAATTATTTTCGTTGTGAAAAAGACTATATAAGTAATTTAATTGCAATTATTTGTAAAAAAATGTTTGACTTTAAATATTCTTTCGTAGTACACTCTAGAGAGTGAAAATGAAAATGGAGAAATCAATGAACATTTATTTAACTAAAGAACAAACAAAAGTATTAAAAGAAATTTTAAAACAAGAGTTATTTGTTAATGAACAATCTACATGGGAAGTTAATGGAAAAAGAAATTTTGATGTGGTTGGTCAGTTATTAACTAAAGTTGTTGGAAAGGGAGGTCAATAATGTACGTTTTATTTTGTTACGGAGTTTATGACTATTACGAGACTTATGAAGATGCTCTTGCCATGTATAAAATCCTAGAGAAAAAAGGATATAAAAAAGTTTTATCAATTGAAAAAATGGAGGAATAAAATGAATACATACGATAAATTATCAAAGCTATATCAGAGGTGGTTACAAAGAAATAAACTTAATCCTCTGATTAGTGCAGACGATCTTTACTACGATTATTGTAGAGGAGAAGTGTCATTGGACAATGGTCAGTTGGCATGGCTCAAGAGGTTCAATGACATTTGGTATAGATCAGATCTTCATGAACAAAATAAAAGAGTTCCATTTGATGTTCATGATGAAGAGGGTATTCTCGATTTGTGGATAGAATATCTTGCAGAGGACAAGAGATCATTCAACGAATATTTCTCTGAAGAATTTGGATTTACTTGTGACGAGGGTATCACTCGCAAACAGTTAAAGTTTTTATGCGAAACATTAATAAGGAGGAAACAATGATCAATGGTCAGTTGAGAACATTAGCAGATAGTGGAGCAACTCTTCAGTTTGAATGTGAAGAGTGTGTTGGAGAGGGATACATTCCCATAAGCAATGAAGAAGTTGTAACATGCAAAGAATGTGGTGGTCGAGGATGGACAGAAAATTTATCCTCGATACCTCAAGATTTATTAATAACAATAGGGAGAAAAAAATAATGCCTAAGACAATTGAAGAATATAAAAAACAAGAAATCATTGGTTTTGATGTTTGGCTTGATAGTGGAGTATGTATTAAAGGTTTCAAAGAGTTTGATGAAAAAGCTATCGAACAAGCTAAAAAACAAATCATCGAGATGATAAAAAAAGATGAATGCTCATGGCATTGGGAAGAGTTTAGAGGAGAAGAATAATGTCACATTTTAAATTAGCAGAAAAAGAAATACAATTATTTATTAGAAGTATGAAAGTGTACAAGGATAAATTAAATGAAGATCATCCACATACACTCACATACAATCATGAGATATCAAAAGAAAAAAGATATCTTGGTTTAACTATTGGTAAAATGGAAAATGAATTAAAGATAAGAGCAATGAGAAAATTCAAAGTCACAGTATGAACCAGGAATTTAACATGTTAATTAAAAAAATAAAAATAATAGTTGCAACTACTTGCAATTAAATGTAAAACAATTATATAACTAACATGGAGAATAAAATGACTAAAGAAACTAAAGAAACTAAAGAAAAACAAGACTACTTTCTTATGGATGAACTGCCAATAGAAACACAGACAGACATAAGGAATGCTATGATTGTGCAATCAAAACTTGGCAAAAAGAAATACAGAAATGTATGGGTCGGTAGTGGTTGGATAAGCTTAGATTCAGAAAACAGACTAACTTTTAGAGAAGCTAAATATTAGAAAGGAAAAGTATGAAGCTAATAAATATAAAAGAAATGAAGTGTTTAAGAAAAGAAATGGGATATAAAAATTCTCAGAAATTATCTAAGTTATTAGGGTTTGGTAGTGCCACGATCTCAAGATGGGAATGTGGCATTTCCCCTATGAGTAAGTCTCATGGTTTAATGGTTGAGGCTTTCTTGAAGATACCTAGTTTCAGAGAATTTATATTAGGTAAAAATGGCATTGACATGATGGGTCAAGGAGAATGGGTTGATGAGGGAATGTTTGAAATACATCCGAGTGATCTAGAAGATGTCATGAAATATGTTAATGAAAAAGTAGAGTTAAGAATGACCAAGCTAAAGTTAGAGGGTTTGGAAAAAGAGTATCACGATTTTATAAAAAAGAGTACTCGTGAGATAAAAGAAATTTCGAAGACGATAACTAATGTACATTAAAGGAGGAATGAATGAAATTTACAAGAAAAGAAAAGTCTTATTTAATAATAGCTTTAGGCGAGTTAATAAACTTAAGGCTATTGGAGAGTGAAAGATTTATCAATGCTCCTAATAAGGAATTAGATGCATTCGATATTAGTGAAAAGAAAAGTTATAGAAAAGAGTTAAGAGAATTAAGTACACTTCAAAAGAAGATATATGCTCTTGATTATCTAGATTTTAAAAATAGTAGGAGGAATAAATGAGTAGATTAAAAGATTTATTAATTGATGTGGAGAGCCATTTAGGTTCTCTGCTCAATGAAGATGGATTGACGAATGATCAAGCATTGAATGTTATTGAACAAACACCTTTCGTGGTCGGTGGTCAGACATTCAAAGGCAATTTTGTTCGACAATGTGCAGAGCAAATTCTTAACGAATGGTCAGTTGAGGATTTATATTACAAACCTTTTCTAGAAATATTTAACGGAGGACAAAATGAAAATAAATAAACTAGAATTAAAAAATATCTCTTACTACGAGAGAGGGAGTGAAGAAACTCCATGCTATAATGCAACAGTATATGTCAATGGCAAGAAAGCAGTTGAGGTATCAAACGATGGTCAAGGTGGATGTGATAGACAACATCCCTATCCTCAGTTCAATAATGAATATCCAAACATTAATGTTATAAGAGAACTCGATGCCTATTGTGTAGAAAAATTTGGTACTGAAAAGTATGAGTGGGGAGAGATCGAATATGATCTTGAGCATTGGTGTCAAAGAGAAATGTATACTGCTCAAGACAGAAAGCTATTAAAAAGAAACATGAAGAAGAATGTCATGTTCTTTGAGAATAAAGAGGATCTTTCAAAGGGTAAATATTACATGATTAAAATTCAGAATAATATTATGGGATTGATGGCTTATATAAAAGATAAATATCCTCAGAGTATTATTTTAAATGACATGCCATTTGATAAAGCATTAAAAACTTTTCGTAAGGAGATTGGTTAATGAACGATGTACAATGGTTAAAGTTAGATGTAACTCTTCCACATTACATGGAGAAAGTATTGGAAAGATCAATCGATCTAGGTAATGAAGACGAGTTACAAAGGTTTCATCAGTTTAGAAACGATGTAGAAAAATTAATTGATCAATATTATGGAGGAAAAAATGGGTAGATATTATCATGGAGATATTGAGGGCAAATTTTGGTTTGCAGTTCAATCAAGTCAAGATGCAGATTTTTTTGGAAGTGAGGGTACTTCATCCCATCTTCACTATTACTTTGATGAAGATCATAAGAAAGATGTCCATAAAGGTATTCTTGAATGTGATAGGAAATTGCATAAGTATAAAAAACTTTTAGATGAATTCTTTGAAAGTCGAGAGGGATATAATAATAAAATGCTCCAAGACTTTTTAGATGAAAAGATGCATCCTCATAAACATACCGAGGATGGTATTAAATATTATCTAGAGTGGTATGCAAGAAGACATCTTGGCAAAAAGATTTATGATTGCATTAATGAAAACGGAGAATGCAGTTTTGAGGCAGAACTGTGATCAATCATCTTGATTTATGTAGTGGCATTGGTGGGTTTGCTCTTGGATTTAAATGGGCAAACCTATCCAAACCCATAGCATTTTGTGACTTTGATATACCATGTCAGAAAGTGTTAGCAAAAAATTTTCCAAACGTACCAATATTTAATGATGTAAAGGAGTTAGCAAGTGACCCAACAAAATTTATTCAACAACCAATCGGAATCCTCAGTGGAGGATACCCATGTCAACCATTCAGTACAAGTGGCAAAAGGCTTGGATCAGAAGACCCTCGACACATCTTTCCGTACATCCATGAAATTGTTAAACAAATTAGACCCTCTTACTGTGTTTTCGAAAACGTATATGGGCATGTCTCCATGGGACTTGACGAGGTACTCTTTGCAATGGAAAACCTTAACTACCAAACGAGGACATTTGTTGTTTCGGCTAGTAGTATCGGAGCGAGACACAAACGAGACAGAGTGTGGATCGTCTGTAAAAACTTGGGCGACTCCTACTACCATGGATTATCTACCACCAAGATCGGCAGAGGCAACGAAGAGATTGCAAGAGGGAGCAAGGAAAGGTCGGAAGAGACCAAGCAATCTGAGGGAACAAGTCGATCCGAAAACAATGGAGATGTATCCAACTCCGACAACCAAAGGCTTTGGTCATGCATCGGAGGGTCAGACAATGATCTTCAGAAAGAAAGTGGAGAGGGGGGAACTGACAGAGACAGAGGCTCAATCTATGATGAATGGGGTAACTTTAAGACCACCGAGGATGGAAGAGTGGAAGTTTCCAACTCCGAATTCTGGTCAAGTGAAACATTCGTACAATGGCAACAATCAGTATTACGAAAAGCGATTGAAAGATGGGAGACAGATCGACCTCACAATGAAGATGTATCAAACGGAGGGAGATGCGAGACTAAACTGCGATTGGACAGAGTGGCTAATGGGGTATCCTATTGGATGGACGAGCCTAGAGGAATCCCAAGAATCACAACCGAACAACAAAACAGACCTCAAAGACTAAAGATGTTAGGGAACGCAATTGTTCCTCAACATGCCTACCACATCGGATTAGCAATAAAGGAGGATATTAAAAATGGGTAGAGATAGACTTTACACGTTTAGGAAGATAGATCGTTTACGAGCATTGTATGAAAGACATTGTTATTTGTTAAAGATTCCTAAATACACTCTTGATCGAGCAGAATACAATGGTGTTCTGCTTGGTATCGATCTTGTCTTAGAGGTGGATAAAAGCATAAAAGACTTTGAAGATGATATCAGAAGATTAGAGGGACTTACTAGGGCAGACAAAGTAAACATACCAAAAGGTCCCAAACAGAGAACAAGAAGACAAAAGGAATAATCCGTGCTAACATTTAATGTGAAAGGAAGAACAATGGACAATGGTCAAGAAACAACATACCTAGAACCACCACCTATGATCCAGGAAAATCAAATGGAGTGGGACATGGCAGTTGAAAAAGTCGCAAGAGTTATTAATGACACTTGTAACGACTATGATAAAAAAGGACATCCATATTATTCTAAATACTTAAGAGAAGCATTTCAGAGAATAATTAAGGGGTAGTCATGTTCAAAGCAATTATAGTTGTTTGCTCCATTTATGCGACACCAAATTGCATAGAGATACATGATGTGGTAAGACCCAATGGATACGCAACCAAGACAAGATGTGAGGCTAGGTTGTCTCAGATGATAGAGATGCTTATGCCAACCTTAATTTTTCCTCATACCTTGACGATGAGTTGTGCAAAAGATAAAAGAGTACAGACATAAACTTTAACGATAGAGGGAGTAATGAACAAAGAAGAATGGCAAGAGAAATATGGTAGTGAGTGGCAAGACGCAAAAGTAAAAGAACATTGCTCTGCAAGATGTCCTCGATGCCAAGGAGTTTTAAGAACAGTAGAAATACATGGACATACTCAATGTGTAATCTGCAAGGCAGTTGTTGATGAATGTTGTCAAGGTCAACAAAGATGAGTGATAACATTATAAATTTTGAAAAGATTCTCAAGACAAAACATCCCGTAAAGAAAGTCTGTGACATAGCATCAAAAGAATTTAGAGAGGTTATGCTCATCGGAGAAGATAAAAATGGAGAGTTGAGAATGATTACAACATTAGATCACTATGCCGACATGTTGTATATGATGGAGATAATTAAAATGGGAATAATAACAAAGGGAGCAGAAGGACATGAAGAGGAGTAAATCAGAAATTTATTTGGAGGCGAGTTTAGATTCTGTATCATCTTACATTAGGGGGGAACTTAACTTGGAAGAGGCAGTAGAAAGACTTGAACAACTCGGACACAACAAAAAAAGTGCGATTAAAGTTCTCAAAGACACTCATAGAAATAACGTCTTCAGTTTTCAAACAAAATCCAGACTTGGCGATAGTACAAGCGAGGAGGATGTGGGAGATGAGCAAACCGATTGAAACTATCAGTTTTATGTGTGGGATAGAAATACCTACCTTAAAAATGTTAGCAGTTGGTTTAGAGTGGAAAAGAGTTAAGAGAGAATGGTGGGAAGTACAATGGTTTGGACCTTATCTAACGGCAGAAGAAATGAATCAATGTCAAGAAGATTGGAGTTCTCAAAACTTAAAGAAAGCACCAGACGAAAATGAGGGGAGATATAAAAATAAATACACAATTAAAAATTCGGCTGCGTCAACTTTATCTTGGATAGATGATACTTATACATGAGTAAAAGTCAGAAAAGAAACATAAGTCCAACAGAGCATAAAAGAATCAAACGAAAATTTTTTAACGAAAAAAAAGTTAGAATAGGTTGTCAGTTTGTTCTTTTTAAACTCTTTGGTTTTAAATTTAGATGTGGATACAATGAAGATGCAAGTTTATTAGATTGGCATCATACCTCTCCAGGTCAAAAGTATTTACATACTAATGGTAAAAGATTATCTGTTGCAGAAATGATATCGAGAGGTTTAACTAAAGATTTAATAGAGGCAGAAACAAATAAATGCATTGTGTTATGTAGAAAACATCATGCAGAAGTTGAGATGAAAAAGGGGGGAAAATAACATGGAATTTAAATATAAAACAATGCCATATCAACATCAAAAAGATGCATTGATGCACAGTTTTAATAAACACAACTATGCATACTTTATGGAGATGGGATGTGGTAAGTCTAAAGTTCTGCTCGATAACATGGCATGGCTAAGACTACAAAAGAAAATTGATACTGCAATCATCGTTGCACCAAAAGGAGTGTATCGAAATTGGGAACTGACAGAGATTCCAAAACATTTTTTAGATGAAGTAGAGCATGAAGTATTTACCTGGAGAGCTAATCCAAATAAAACTCAAAGAGATGATTTAGTTCGAGCAACAAAAGACAGATCAAAGTTTAGAATACTTTTAATTAATGTTGAAGGATTTGCCACACCAAAAGTAAAAAAATATACTGAAGCTTTTATCAAAGACTCAAACTTTTTATTAGCAGTAGATGAATCAACAACGATAAAGAATCATCAAGCTAAAAGAACAAAGGCATTAATTAATCTTGGAAAACAAGCAAGTTATAAAAGGATACTGACGGGTTCTCCCGTTACAAGATCACCAATGGATTTGTTTTCTCAATGTTTATTTATGAGTCAAGACTTGTTAGGGTTTGATTCTTATTGGTCTTTCCAAGGTCGATATGCCGTTACTAGAAGACAGAAGATGGGCGCTCACTCTTTTAACCAGGTTATTGGTTATCGAAACTTAGATGAGTTAGCACAAAGATTAAAAGCATTCTCGTTTAGAGTTACAAAAGAAAATGTATTGAAAGATGTACCACCAAAAATTTATACAACTAGATATGTTAACTTATCGACAGAACAGTTAAGTCATTATCAATCAATGAAGAAACATGCATTGACAGTGGTCGATGATGAGTTGGTAAGTGCAACTGAAGTCATGACACAATTAATTAAGCTGCAACAGTTACTTTGTGGATTTATTGTGACGAATGATGGAAAAACAATAGAAGTAAAGAACAACAGAATAAACTGCATGTTGGATGCTATCGAGGAGATGAGTGGCAAAGTTATTATTTGGGCAAGGTTTAGGCATGACATTGTTGCCATAACAAATGCTCTTAGAAAAAAATATGGTCATGCATCTACTGTAAATTATTATGGAGATACATCTGAGAAAGACAGACAAGATGCAATTTTAGGAATTGAAAACGATCCAAGTGTAAGATTTTTTGTAGCCAATCCTCAAACGGGAGGCAGAGGTTTAACCTTGGTCAAGGCGACAAATGTAATCTATTATTCTAATGATTTTGATTTAGAAAAACGGATTCAATCTGAAGATCGTAATCATAGATCGGGTCAAACTAATCAAGTTGTCTATGTTGATTTGATAGCAAAAGGTACGATTGACGAGTATATTGTGAAAGTTTTACACAATAAAATTGTCTTGGCAGGCAAGGCGCTAAACGAAGAAGCGAAGAAATGGTTACAAATTTCTCCAAAAAAAGATGATTAATTGCTGAAAATTATAACAAAATACTATATATGATAAGTGAGAGCAACAAACCACAAGGAGTAACAATGAGAAAATATAGAACAGTGGCTATCCCAATAGATGTTTTTGAAGAACTCAAACAGATAGCAAACCAAGAGGGAAGATCTTATGCAAGACAGATCTCTTGGATGATTAAAAATTATTTTTCAAAAAACATTGACAAGTAATTACTATTTATTATATGTTTACATATCGCATAAAATCTCACTCGGTAGAATTTCTCCTTATTATTCTACCGAGGATTTTATAAAAAGCCGAAGGGCATAACTTTAACAAAGGAGGTTCAATTATGAACGAGTTATTTGAAACGATGGCTGCCGATGCGAGTGCGTTTGATAATGTTAACGCAAAAAAAGGGAGTGAATTATCCTCTCTAATTCGTAATAGTCAACAACTTTCAAATCAAATCAAAGAAGCCGAACAACACCTTAAAGATCTTAAGGCAATGAGGCATAAGGTAGATACAGAATCTATTCCTGCAATGATGCAAGAAATGGGTATGGACTCTATTACTGTGGATGGTAATAAAGTTCAGTTAAAACCTTTTGTTCATGCAAGTATTCCTTCAGATCGAAAAGGAGAGGCATTTGATTGGTTAAGATCAATAGGAGAAAGCGACATTATTAAAAACGATGTCGTTGTTAGTTTTAGCATGGGAGAAGATAATCTTGCTAAATCTATCGTTGCCGATCTCGAAGAGAAAGGCGTTAATCCAAGTTCAAAGACACATATACATCCAATGACTTTGAAATCTTGGTTATCGGATCGTATCAAAGATGGAAAAGATGTAGATCTTGAAATGTTTGGTGCATATGTTGGTACAACTGCTACATTTAGAAAGGTATAATTATGACAACACAAGTAGTAGAAAAAAAGAAAGCAGGTCTTCCTGCAAATTTGATAAGTGAAATGGCAACCGATTCTGGCTTGGGACTATCTAACGTAACGGCAGATGATATGCAGATTCCTTTTTTAAGGATTCTACAAGCATTGTCTCCACAGTTAGTTAAAACTAATTCGGATTATATTAAAGGTGCAGAACAAGGAGATATCTTCAATACTGTTACCCATCAAGTATGGAAAGCAGATGAAGGTATTGTTGTTGTACCATGCTATTTTGAGCAAAAATTACTTGAGTTCGTACCAAGATCTCAAGGAGGTGGTTTTGTACAAGAGTTACCAAAGAATCATCCAGATGTTTTAAATGTTCAAAGGGACAAAGAAACAAACATGGATATCTTACCAAGTGGTAATGAACTTGTAAGAACGGGACAACATTATGTCAAAATTCTTAATGAAGAACTAGGCTTATTAGAACCTGCTATCATCGACATGAAGAAAACTCAAATTAGAAGATCAAAGATTTGGGTTACACAGATGTCAATGCAAACGATTAAATTGCAAGATGGTACATCAAAACCTGCTCCAATGTTTGCCAATAAATGGAAACTTAAAACAGTAGCCGATGGCAATGACAAAGGATCTTGGTATTCCTGGCAAATAGAAAAAGTTGGGATGGTAGACTCTATGGAAATGTACAATGAGTGCAAAGAGTTCCATAACAGTGTTGCATCTGGAGAGGTCAAAGCAACGGCAGTAGCCGATGAAATTGATCAAGCTCCTTCAGTTAATGCAGACGAAGTGCCGTTCTAACTTTATTAAGAGTTTCGGGTGGGGGTTCCTCCATTTTCATTTTACCTCCACCTGAAAGCCATTTGCGAGGATTAATTAATGGACAATGGTCAAAGGTTTATGGATGCTTTTGAGGGATTCTCAGAGGCACACGGAGAGACAAAGATTTCCCAGGAAAGAAGACAAGGGAAACAAGCGGCAAATTCATATGTAAAAAGAACTCCTTTAACATTAGAACTTATCAACGGTCATCTACAAGGTGGACTCGGTGTTGGTGCTATCCCGATTAACGAGGAGAACATGTGTAAGTTTGGTGCATTGGATATCGACACATATCCTATTGACCATGTTTCATTAGATAAAAAATTAAGAAAATTAAAAATACCATGCATTGTTTGTAGAAGTAAAAGTGGTGGAGCACATATCTTTTTCTTTCTTTCAGATTGGATGAATGCAGGTGAATTTAGAGATAAAGCATCAGAGATTGCATCAGTTATTGGATTTGGTAACTGTGAAATATTTCCAAAACAAGAACAGATATTAGTGGAACGAGGAGATGTAGGTAACTTTATAAATCTACCTTATCATAACAAAGATCAAACCATGAGGTATGCCTTCAAAGAAGATGGAGAGGTTGCCACATTCGAAGAGTTTTTAGACTTAATAGACAAAAGAAAAGTCAAACCAAATACATTTTTTAAATTACAAGTAGGAACAAAAAAGACAGAACCATATCCCGAAGGTCCACCTTGTTTAAATGTCATGGCATTAAATGGCATTGGAGAGGGCGCAAGGAATATGTCTTTGTTTAATTATGGAGCTATGTTCAAGAAAATGGATCCCGATAATTGGAAAGCGCTGCTTGAAAAATTTAATGTTGATTATTGTACGAGTCCCGTATCGGCACAAGAAATTGTTCAGATACAAGGTCAGTTAGAAAAAAAAGAATATTTTTATACATGTAATCAAGAACCAATCAAGTCACATTGCAATAAATCTTTGTGTAAAAGAAGAAAGTATGGAATTGGTGCAAATGTAGATACAGTAGAAATAACAGGCATATCGATTGTTAAATCAGAGCCGAGAGTATTCTTTGCAGACTTAGATGGTAGACGATTAGAGTTAACAAGTTTTGATTTACAATCACAATCAAAGTTTCAGATTGCATGTTTAGAACAACAAAATTTTATGCCACCAAAGATAAAAGAAGGCGATTGGCAGATATTAATTAATGGATTATTGGCAGAGGCAAATGAAATAGAAGTACCAGAAGAGCTAACATACAAAGGACATTTTAATCAACTGCTTGAATCTTTTTGTTATGGCAGAGTACAAGCACAATCGGCAGAAGAACTTTTAATTGGTAAGCCATGGATAATGAACGGATTTGTATATTTTAAAATTGATTCTTTACTTGAATTTTTTAGACAAAAAGGATTTACACAATATTCAAAAGGTCAAATACAAGAAAGAATAAAAGAAATAAATCATGGGGACAAATGTAATGAGCCTAGAAATTTTAAAACAACAGATGGCAAACAAAAATCAATTCGTGTTTGGTGGGTTCCAGAAGTAAAAGAAGAAGTTGAAATACCAAACGTAGTGTTTGAAGAGGAGCCTCCGTTTTGATAGAAGTTATCGTATCTTTTTGTATCGTTTTAGTAGAAGAGGCAAGACACAAGGGTGGAGAGTCTATTTGTAACTTTTATAATCCTGGTATTGTGTTTGAAAATAGAAAGCAATGCATTAAAGAAAAAAAATTAATAGAGGACTATGTTGTAGAGGAGTTCTGGAAGATACGTCCAGAGGCAGTAAGAATATTTGCGAAAGGAGTATGCACACATGGTAAACGCACAGGAAGAAACAAAGGCAGAGACAGAAAATGAAATTGCCATATTCGGGCCACCAGGCACGGGTAAAACAACAAGACTTTTAGATATTATGGAAAAAGCCATTGCCGATGGTATTGTGCCAGAGAGAATAGCTTTTTTATCTTTTACAAGAAAAGCAGCAGAAGAAGCTATAAATAGAGCTTGTTTTAGGTTTAAGTTAGATCCAAAAAGATTTCCTCATTTTAGGACACTACACTCTCTTGCTTTTCGTTGGGTAGGTATGAAATCAGAAGATTTGGTTAAACCAGCAGACATGAATTTAATAGGTAAAAAACTAGGCATAGCTTTTCAAAAAGAAAGTAAATTAAACATAGAGGAGGGAGATCTCTACACACCTGGATCAAGCGATGGAGACAGATACTTTCATATATATAATATGTCTAGAATAAAAGGAACTGAACTCATGGATGAGTTTGATGCATTTGATGATAAAACTTTGCATAGATCATACATGTCAGTTTTTAAAAAAGCATACGAATCTTTTAAAATTAGTAAAGCTAAAATAGATTTTACAGACATGCTTTTAGAGTTTTTAAAACAAGGCACTGGACCAGATTTAGATTTATTAATTGTAGATGAGGCACAAGATTTAGTTCCAATACAATGGAGAATGGTCAAGGAATGTTTGCTACCTAACACTAAAAAAGCATATTATGCTGGGGACGATGATCAATGTATCTTTGATTGGGCAGGCGCAACTGTGAATAATTTTCTAGATTCTGCAAAGAAAACTATAGTTCTTGATAAATCATACAGAGTTCCTTCAGAGATACATAATTTTGCAGAGTCAATAATTAAAAAAGTCGGGATAAGAAAAAACAAACGATGGAAACCTAGAAGTGAGTCTGGAATAGTTTCCTATTATTTTAATGTCATGGATATTAATTTTAACGAGGGCGAATGGTATATTCTCGCAAGAACAAACAAAATACTTTCCGAAGTGTCTACTAAATTACGAAACGAAGGTTACATGTTTTGGATAGAAGGCACGGGTTGGTCTGTTTCTGAGGGGATAATAAAAAGTATAGAGGGGTGGATAAAGATATGCAAAGGTCAAAGCTTAACAGTAAGAGAATGGGTAGACTTTTCAAAGAAAACAAAAAAAGGATACATTGCGTATGGTGGAAAAAGGAAGATAGAACAATTAGATCCAGGGAATACATACACTTTGGACGATTTGTTAAAGAGCGAACTAGGTTCGGTATTGAACTTAGATACAAAAAAAGAATGGTATGAGGTCTTGAATGTTACAGATAGTCAAAGAATATATATTACATCGGCAAGAAGAAGAGGAGAGTTTATATTAACAAGAAAACCTAGAATAAGACTATCGACTATACATAAATCAAAAGGTGGAGAGGCGGATAATGTTGCATTAATTCTTGACTGCCCTAAAATAATAAAGGAAAAAGGAAACGAAGATAGTGAACATAGAATCTTCTATGTTGGTGCAACTCGTGCTCGTAAAACTCTTCACATCGTTGAACCTAAAGATAAGAATGGATATGAATTATGAAAAAAGACAGAGACTATTTTTTAGCAGAAGCTCAAAAATTAATTAAAGGTCCCAGAGCAAAAGATTATGGGCCAGTAAAAAAGAATCATCAGAGGATAGCAGATATATGGACTATTCTTTTAGATAAGAAATTAAAGGAGCCAATTACACCAGAGGAAGTTGTAGCTTGTATGGTGGGTGTTAAAACTGCTAGACTAGCAGAGGACATAAACAAGGATGATTCTTGGATAGATATTATAGGATACGCTGCACTAGGAGGCGAAATAATTAATGACAAGTGAGCAATATCATTTAAATGGATTTAGTGTTATTGATCAAGACATAAAAGATTTATCTTGGGGTAATATAGATTTTGATTGGTCTCCTCCAAGTGACTTTCCAGATTTAACAAAAGCATCAAGAATAGCCGTAGATTTAGAAACGAGAGACCCTAATTTAATAAAGTTAGGGCCTGGATGGTGTAGAAAAGATGGACACATTATAGGAATAGCAGTCGCTGCAGGTGATTTTCAAGGTTATTATCCTATAAGACATGCTCAAGGTAATATAGATTCAAAGCTAGTGTTGAATTGGTTTAAAAAACAAATGGATACACCACACATACCAAAAATATTTCATAACTCTATGTATGATGTTGGATGGTTGAGGGCAGAGGGTATAGAGGTCAAAGGTCCCATATTAGACACAATGATCATGGCTCCGTTGATAGATGAAAACAGAAGGTTCTATAATTTAAATAGTCTCGCTATTGATTATTTAAAAGAGTTTAAAAACGAAAAAACTTTGAGACATGCTGCAAGTGAGTTTGGTGTAGATCCAAAATCAGAGATGTATAAATTACCT
>VTLG01003679.1_pt1 | contig 17637 bp, 42 predicted proteins | sample 4694571 | NCBI WGS metagenome assembly VTLG01 (sample SAMN12604809, study PRJNA352737) | marine metagenome | biome: ENVO:00000447; feature: ENVO:00000209|ENVO:00000569|ENVO:01000036; material: ENVO:00002151; isolation source: viral sequences binned using virsorter ... | reverse complement strand
TGATGAATACTTTGTTAGATCATTACGACCATCTAAACGTGGTGAAAGCTCTCCACCTGTAAAGTTGGTCAGCTGTGCTGCAACTCGTGCCATGTCTTAATACCTTGAGTTAATAAAGGTACTAGATTCTATTTCGTCTGTCATACCGAGATCAGGTGATGTATTTTGACCTTCAGTTGCATCTACAAACCTAGCATCTCTTAATTTATCTTGAAATAGTTGATACATATTTTGAGTTACAGGATTTGAAGATGTAACTCCGTATGCTATATCTGCTCCTAATGCTGCAGATAAAGTTTCTCTTAATAATTCATCATATTCATTAGGGTCTGTAATTCTTGCTACATATAAAATTTTCATTGAAGAAGCATTACTTAAAATCTTTCTACCTTCTACCTTATGATTAGAATCATAATCTAATATTCTTAATAATCTTAAACAGTCTGCAGGTAAGGTATATTGAGAACTAAATCCCCAAGCAGGTGTATCCGTATCTGCTGCAATCTCTACTCTTTTCTGTAAGCAGTTCCAAGGGTGTGATCTAAAAAGTGAGTCTCTTACTTGTGTGTATCTAGCATTACATAGTCTTGCATTTTTTGAATCTTCCGTAAGTGAAAGAATAGTTGTTGCACCTAATTGATTTAATGCTCCGTTACAAATGTCTACTACTGATGCCATAATATTTTATAATCTAAATTCTTTTTAAAAGATAGGGGATTTCTCCCCTATCTTAATTACTTATTAGTCTATTACGTATTCAATAATGAAACTTAAGTCTCCAGCAGTATCACCAGCTGCATCGAATAATAATCCGACATAGTAGTAACCACCTGGGTCAGAAGATTGTCCTGCATCTTCCCAAACTTTTTGTCCCATTTTGTTTATGTTTCTAGCTTCAAATGCTACTTCAGTTCCTGTCGTTACAGCACCTCTAAGGTCTGTAATCGCAGAAGCATAAGCATCATCATCCACAGCAACAATATCTGTTGTCCATAAACCAACGTCTGTAGTATTTGTTGATCCAGAATCTAAGTCGTCATTATACAACTTGATTGAGGAAATACTAGCATTAGTAGGTATTGGAGCTAACATAACTGTGTCAGTCGCTGATAAGTCTCCTGCCGCTAAAGCGATAGTTCCCTGTGCAATTCTTTTTGCACCATGTAACTGTTGGGAATCATTCTTTACTGGCGGAGTCGCTACGAAATTCGTAACTATATCTGTATTTACGTTTGCCATAATCTATTTCCTCCTATTATGATTCTGTACATTGTACTTCAACAACTTTAGCTTCTTCCATTCTAGTAGCACCAATGCTCATGCAGTAGTACACTTGAGTTGCGTAAGATTTGTCAGCTCTTTCGTCTATTCTCGCTTGGACATCTTTTCCAACCGCTAGAGCTATTCCATCTTGTGCGAAAGCTATACATGATCTAGTTGTGCTAGATAATGATAGTCTGTTTGATACAATGAAGTTAAAACCAAGGAATGAGTTTACTTCACCATTAGCCAATGCTTTGACTGTGTTGAAGTCTGAACTTGTTACCTCAGTTGTTCCTAATAGATCAGTAATCTGCTTTGGAGATACTATGATGTGTCTTGGTATAGAAGGATCTACATTACCTAAATCAAGAGTCTGTTTTGCAGTTCTTAATTTTGCAATAGTTAAACCAGCAGAACCATGTGCGATTGTATTCGCATTTGATGTGCTAGTTGATCCTGTCTCACCAGTAAACGCAGTACCTAGTGCAGCAGATATGATCACATCATCCATAGCTCTTCCCATTGCCATAGCAGCGGCTTGAGCATAAGATGAAGTTGGGTCTATTAAGAGTCTTACTTTGTCTTGTTGATCGATTAAATCAGCAAATTCATAATCTGCAAGTGAAACTCTACGCCTAGCGTGAGGTGTATCAATTTGCGGAGTGTCTGAATGTCTGCTAGTTTTTTCAACTGCAGTTACTGAGCCAACCTGGTCAAAGAAAGCATTTTTTCCTACAACACTTTCAAGTCTGACTTTGTCTCTTAATAACGATCCCATTTGTTGAGATAGCATTTGTACGTTAGCAGAATACTGCTGTACAAAAGCTGTAGTTATTTGTGATGACATAATTGTCTCTCCATTTTATTGTTATTATTAAGTTAAACAGAAAGGTTCTCCGTCAAATTGACAGGCAATTCTTGCATTTTAGTTCTGTTAGAACACAGTCTTTCCTGTTGTCATTAGGGTTCTTACGAATTGTCCTACTAATAATCCCTTATATTAATTTAAGAAAAAATACAAGGGATTAAAATTATTTGCTATTTAACATTTCTCTTAAAGTATAAACTTGCTGTACCATTTTATCATGGTCAGGGTGTTGTTTATTCCAATAAGGTCCTTGACGATTATTAATGATTTCAGATATTTCTGACTCAATATCTCCTACATTACTTACGTTTTCGCTTTCTGTAGTAACCATTTTATCTTCAGACATCATATTAGCAATCTTTGCAAAACCTTTTATCACTTCAGGATGATCGCCAAGTCTAGTTCCATTAGATAAAGTCATATCTAATATTTCTGGATTCATATTAGCTTTTGCTAATGCTCCAGCTTTTTTAACATTAGGTTCAAAGTCTCTACCCCACTCTTGTCTTAAGAGTTGCTCGGATTGAGCTTGAGCAGTTTCAGTATCAACTTTAGCTTGTTGAGCTACACCTTCCATATTTGTTTTATAGAACTCTAAAATACCTTGAGCTTGTTTATTATTTAAACCTAGCTTATGAGCATTTTCTGCAAACTGTTTAATTGCAGTATCTTCTATAGGCACAACATCTGATTTAACATTTAAAGTATATTTATCTGCAGACTCAGGTCTACCTAGTTTTTCATATACTTCGTTCCATTGATCTTCTGTTGAGTTTTTGTTAGGCACAGCAACTTTATCTTGTCCAATCATTTTAGTTGCATTGATATATGACTTTGCAAGTGCATCTATCTCTGTAAACTTTTCTATGTTTGGATCATTTCTAAACTCTTCAGAAATTGCTTCTTTCCAAGATTTAGTCGGTTGTGGTGTTGGTTCTGTAGAAGGCGTTATTGCTGCTTCGACAGGTTTAGTTTCTGTAGGCGTTGTTGTCGTCTCTACAGGCGGAGTTGTTTTCTCCGTTATCTGTGTTTGTTCTGACATTTTTATCTTCCTTTTTCATTATCATTTTGTAGCATTGCTTTTATAAATAGAAGGATGCTACGTTGTCCTTCCATATATGCACTCTCATGACTATCACCTTTTACATTGGTAGTCGTATGATGGTGGCATCTCTTTTCTAAATCAGACATAACTTGTTTACCTTCGTCTGTATTGAATATGTATTGGTAGTTTTTTTTTAAATCTTGAACATACTTTTCAAAATTTTTTTCTTTGTCTTTTGCTTGACCCATTATTCTATATCAGCATTTGCAACAGCTTTGGCTTCTTCAGGTAAGGCTTTGGCTAGTGGAGCTATATCTCCTCCTGCTTTCGCTACCTGTTGTAATTGTTGCATCTGCATTTGCTCCTGTTGTTGTTGTTGTGCTTGTTGTCGTTCTGCATTAACTTGACTTTGTGATTTTAATATCTTTTGTGGCACACCAACTATATCAGCTAAATGTTTTACAAGATTATCAAAATTAACATAATCAAATACAGGAGCTACATTAGCAAGTGATCCTAGAATTTCAACAGCTCTCATAATAGATTGTAGCTCTGTGGATTTCTGTGCTTTAGCTAATGGTGAAACGTATTCAATTTCTATATCCTGACCTGATAAAAATTCAGGTGCTTGAGGTAATTGATTGTTTCTTAATAGAATACTAAATACTCTATCAATTAAAGGTTTTAATAATTCAGATTGTAATCTACCTAATACTGGTCCAAGTAATCTCATCTTCTCTTCGTTTCTTTGGATAACTTCTGTTGCTGTCATTTGTGGTCCTTGTTGCATCATAAGTTGATTTACATAAAACACAGCTCTAATACTTTCTCTTCTTTGCTGCTCCATGTTTAATCCTAAAGGATTGTTTGCACCAATATTTAATGGTTCAATTCTATCTCTCGTACCTGATCTGTAAAAATTTAAACCGCCTGGTACAGTTCTAACAGGTAATAAGAAACCATCATCAGGTACAAGTAAAGGTGGGTCTACTTGTTTCTGTGCAGCTTTGATTGTTGTCTTTGCCATTTCATTTAGCATCTTAACATCTGGCAATGCTGTCATTGCAGGTGATCTTCCATAAATTTCATGTGAAGCCTTTAGGTATCTAGGTACAACAAACGGAAACTCTTTATAACCTGATACGGATAATTCATTTCCATTTTTATATTCCATGTATACCGATTCAAATGGCATATTTTTCTTATCTTGTTTTTTAGGATTAAAATCTGCTCTTGGATAAACTGCGTGTACAATTTCTATTTCTTTGTATGGGTCTTTCTTTTCCATAACTAAAATATCTTGTGATACAGAAGCACCAAACTTTTGTACAATAGCTCGTGCTGATAGTTTAAATTTTCTATAGATAGTATCTATTCTACCTTTATCATTTTCCGCAATATAAACTTCATCAATATGTCTTGTAGAAAATTTTATAAAATCTTCATCATCTTCTTCAATAAACATTGCTGCTGTACCAAAGGTAATCAGGTCGTGGTACAATTCAAATATTTCTTGTTGAAAGTTTGATCTGTTAAACGCTGTGTACATTGCATCAGTTGCAGACTCTAACCAAAGTTTAGCTTCATCTTCGTTATCAATTTCTAAATTTTTAAATCTTAATGCAAACCAAGGTGTAGATGGGTTAGTTAACATACCATGTAATGATGCTGCTAATAATTCTAAAGATTGTAAAGGAGAACTATCAAAGATAAGTTCCATTCTTTTATCGCCACGACTTCTTTTTTTCGTAACGTCTGATTTTCTTGGCATCATGTAATCCGCTACTTCTTGCCAATGCGTTTCCCAGTTTTGTCTTTGACCTGCTAGTCTATCGAAACGTGATAATAATTTTTTTGTTAAATCTGTTTTTGCCATTATTTTCCTAGTAAACTTCTTCTACCCAATGTTAATGTTTGATCTTCTACTCCGCTAGGTCCTGTCATAATTGTCATTGATCTACCTTTAGCTTTTGTTTTTCTTGAATCATATCCATCCATGCTAGTTGCTGTTGCTTGAGAAACTTCTGCTGTAGTAGGTGCAGGTGTTGGTGGAGCAGGTGGAGGAGTAGGTTTGACTATTCTTGCTATTGCTCTGACTGGACTTCCTCCCATATTATGATCCTAATAAAGTTTTCTTTTCTGTTTCAGCTTCTTCCTCAATACCTAAAGGTCCAGTTAAGATAGTTGATTTTCTACCTTTTCTTTTTCTTTCTATCGCTGCTTGTTCCGCTGCAATTCTATCTTTTTCTTCTTGAGACACTTCAGTTGATGGTGGTGTCGGCAAAGGTTGAACTGGTGGTAGCGTTGGCATTTTTGGTGAAAATAATGATCCCATATTATATAATCCTGTATTCGTTATCTGCTACACTTTGTGGTGCAGCTTGTCTAGTATTTATTTCTTGTAAACCAACACATAAGTATCTCATAGCATCACACGCATGAGATGACCAATCGTGTACAGGCTTACTTCGGAACATTCGATTTTTATCTATATACTTCCGATGGTAATGTCTTAACGCATCTATTAACTTTTTGCAATGGTCTGTATCAATCCAACATCGAGGTAAAGTCATTGTGGTTGCGTGTATACCATCTTCTAATGGTATTTTAGGAACAACTTTAAACCTAATACCTAATTGATAGGCGACCTCTCTTCTCGTTTTTCCATTGCTAAAATCTGTAACTTCTATATCATGCGGTGCGAAATGATCTTTATAGACATATTCCTTGTCCTTAATTAATTGAATATAGTGCGGTAATCCTTGTCCACGTTCTTCGTGGTAGTCAATAATATTAATGGATCTACCTAATTGTTGAAAGAATATAATAGAACTATGATCTGATACTCCTAAATCCCAAGAGGTACTTACAGGCAATGATGGATCGTAGGGTACTCTTGTTAATTGTTTTTTATCTTCCATTTTAACTAAGGTATCGTTATAGATCGAGCCTTCTATGTTAGCTATCCAATCACACTCAAACTCTTGTAGATACTTTTTTTCTCCCATAACTTCTTTTGCCTTGACCAACTCTTCTTTATCTACAATTTTAGTTTCACTTGCTTTAGCTTTATAATTAAACCAATCCTCTGCTCCTTGTGCGTGTTGATACAATTCATAAAAGTTATTATTCATTCCTTGTGGTGTGCCTATAAATACGCAGTAACCTTTTCTATCTGATAATGCTGGTCTTATAATTTCAGGAAATAGTTTTTCATTGACATTTGCATACTCATCAATCACACATCCATCTAGGTAGATACCCCTTAACCCATCGGAGTTTTCCGACCCAAGTAAAGTTATTCTTGAACCATTGGGTAAATCTACCCTTAGCTCTGTTTCATTAAACTTGGTGTATGGTATCTTTGCAGTAAACTGTTTCATGTAATCCCAGGCAATTGATTTACTTTGTTTAAATGTTGGCGAGATGTAGGCATATCTTGGGTTCTTTTGTTTTGATAATAAGGCAGATCGTATAAGGTGATTAATCATACATACTGTTTTGCCGAACCTTCGATGGCAAACTAGCACCGACCATCTATGTTTGGATATTTTATTATGTAAAAAGGCTTGGTGTTTTCTAGGGGTGTAAGGTATCTTAATATCCATATCTAGTGTATTCTTGTACTTAACATAATATACTCAGGAGAGCTGTAATCAAAGTCTAATAAACTCATTGCATAATGAGCAAAGTGTTCTGCAATCTTTTTATTTTGTAATCCATATATCTTAATAGTCAAAATATTCGTTTTTTCATCAATTAAAACTATAGATGTTAAGTCGTCTTGTATGTAATCCCACATATTACACAACATATAGTAATTAAAAAATAATTAAACTAGAAAGGCTTGGCAAATAAAGGTGTGGGTTATTCTGTGGGGGTGGCTAAAGCTGTGTCTGTAAAGGTGTCCTCGAGTCCCATGTATATATATAAAAAAAAATGCGATGATATTAGGGGATATGGGGGTATATATCATTTCTAAAATATAGATATATCTGCACAATATTACTAACGATAATTAATCATTATTAATAGTAATGTTCGATAACTTTAATTATCGCCAAATCATATTGGTTATTACTTTAATATATAGGTAAGTAATGCTGACCGATTATATACACGAGGAAAGAAGATGTCGTTTCTCTTTTAGGATAGCAACTATTCAACCCTCTCAATCTTAATATACTTCAACAAGTCATGATCTTTTTTATTCTTGTATTTAACTTGTATCACTTCACCTTCTTTGTATTTGTTGTTTAATTGTTTCAATAGCTTTTTATAACTCATGGCTTTTAATGTTTCCTGGTTTCCTTGCTCGTCTTTAATATTATAAATATATCTCATAGTGTTGCATAAATACCACAGTTGCATTTATATCACACTAATATCTTTGACCCATTTTGAACATTTGTATACTTGTAGTTTATATTTATTAGTTTACCAATATGGCTATGACAACAAAACAACAAAGGGAAAAAATGAGAAAATACTCAGTTGAAATAGATGGACAAGACTATGTTTATACTGAAAAGCAAATAATCAATAAATTACAACAGTTAAACAATACACACGTTACTGAATTATTTATTGATGATTGTGTTAAGGGTAAAGAAGTTAATTTTTCTAGAAATTTTTTAGAAGAATTACAAGCAATTAGCAATTGTCACAATTCTTTAAATATTGCTAATTCTATTAATAATCAAATCTTTATTAATCAAGGGAAGGATCAATAATGACAAATAAAGTATATAGCAGAAATGGTTTAGTTCTTAATATTGGCGATAAAGTTGAAATATTAGAACAATATAAATCTGATAGTTGGACAATAGATGTAGGTGTCAAAGGCACTGTTACTGAATTGTTTGATAACGCTGTTGCAAGATTAGACATCGGTGAAAAAACTCAGATTAATATTAAAGGTTATAATTTAAGAAAAATTATACCTACTACCTTTGAAAAAGACTTAGCTGAGTTACTTAAAGGTATTCAGTATCAAACTGGGTATATGACTAATAGTTGGGGTGATACTTCGATGTTATCTCAAATGGCTATAGAAGATGGAATAAGTCCTTGGTCTATAGAAAGTGATTTAGTAAAGTTTGCTAAAAAATACAATATAAAATTGTAAACCGAAACTGGCGGTGTAAATCGCCAGTCTATCTAGAGTGGCTTCTAGATACTAATGAGGTAGCCATAACTTAAATAGGGGAAACAATGGAAATAAAAGTAGAAGTAAGTTTAAACACGTTTCAAGATGATATGAAAAGTAATTTTTCATACGAGGGAAGTAAAGCATTATTTGAGTATTTAAACGATCTTGAGGATGATTGTGGAATACCAATTAATTACGATCCAATAGCTTTTAGATGTAAGTATAACGAATACAACAATCTAAAAGAAGTACAAGATGACTATGAAGGTATAGAAACTATTGACGATTTAAGAGATAAAACGACAGTAATCAAAATACCGAATAGTGATAAGTTAATAATACAAGCATATTAATTATATTGACAATTTGGTTAAAATGATTAGTATAAATATAAAAACAAACAAAGGGTAAACAATGAAAATAAACTATGAAACAAGACAACTTTATGAAGCTAAATGGGATGAGGAGTTTAACAACTTCTTTTTTAGATATCCATTAATGTTTCAAAAATGGAGGAAAAAACAATGAAAGCATATAAAACAACTATTCACACTGATGGCGATACTGTCAATGTGGTTCACCATTCAACTAAAATTATTGAGCATAATTTAGTTAATAAAACTATTAAACTTAATAATGGCGGTTGGTTTTCTAAAACTACAAAAGATAGAATAAATGCTTATTTTAATGAAAGCAATTTGTCAGCTTTTGGAGTATTTCAGAAGAAAGGTAATTGGTACGTTTTAACACCTAATAACGATCATAAGAATGCAATACCTTATGAAAATAATATGGTTTTAGAACTTGCATAATACTATTGACAATATGGTTAATATAGGTATTATAAATATAAAAACAAACAAGGGGAAAAAATGATAAATAAATTAACTGATATATATGTCAAATGGTGTTCTGATAACAATGTTCCTAATGTTAGTGCAGATGAACAAGATAGAGATAAATTAACTTATGAACAAAAATCTTGGTTAGATGATTTCATTGAAAATTGGGATAATCAACAAAGTGTAGATCATTTTATTCATACAAACACACACATTGAAGACAAAGTTGGAGACAATGTGATAAATCATAAACTGACACGAAAACATCTAGAAAAGGTGTGGGGGAAAAAATGATACAAGCAATATACTTCGCATTATGCTTTGCAATAATGTTTTTAGGATTGATCATAGCTATACATATTCATACTTGGATAGGTCTTAGCATTATGATCTTATTTGGCATAAAGTTTATGCTACAATTACCAACTTATGAGGGGAGAAGATGAATTTAAATTACAAAAGAAAACATTTAATAAAAATAATAAAAGCAAGAAAAAAAAGAGATTATAAATTTTTATTTGATGAGTGTGTTGAATTATTAGGTTCTGTGGTAGGTAAATTGCAAGAACAAAAAAATTTTGATTTTGATGAGTGCCACGCAGATTTTTTAGATTGTTCACATACTAATGAATGTGATTATTTATTAAAACAACAAAAGGGGAAAATATGAAAAGACAAGGTAAATATGCTGAAAAAATAAATTTAGAAACCTTTTTAGATAGATTAGATTTATTTTTAAATAAGCATGATCCACAATTTAAGTATGATTACAATGTAAAAGATGGTTATACTGAAATTGTATTACAAACTAAAATAACAAAAACAAACGAGGGGAAAGATGAGTAAAAATTTATATTGTCCTAAATGTAATATTGAATATTGGGGTGAAGCTTATAAAGCTACTTGTCAATCTTGTAGTTATGTTTTTACAAATAAAGACAAACAACAAGCTTTAGGTTTTGACGACTTCACTTTTAAATTATGGTTAAGAAAAGTTGAAAGTTGTAGGGTAAAAAGATGAAAAATAAACTATCTCAATGGTTGATTGACTACGTTAAAAAAAAGAATGGAGTTGATTTAACCAACGTACCAAGCGACAAGTATTGGACTGAAATGAACCCATTGAGGGATATAGAGCAACTTCCCTCTAATGTGGTTGAGTTCTTAAATCAAAAGCATAACAAAGAAAAGGGGGACAAGTGAGTAGTGAGAATATGACAGAAAGACAATTAGCTAATACAATAAAACAATTACAAGAGGATTATCTTTTAGCATTTATAACAAAAGATGATGCTATAAAACAAATTATGTCTTTTGGTTTTAAAAAAAATCAAGCAAAAGAATTATTTGAAAACACATGAGTAGCGAGAAGCAAATCAAACAATTAAAAGAACATATTATATTTGATATTGATGTTATAATGGAAACTTTAATACACGATTACGATTTAAGTAAGTTATCTTTTCGTAAAACAGATATAATATTAAGTCATAAAAAATTAAAAAGAAAAATTAAAAGAGAATTTAAAAGGTTAAAATATGACAAGTGAAAAGCAATTAATATTAATTATAATATCTGCTTTAGCCGTTGGACTATGGCAGCTATACCAAGATTATAAACAAAAAAAACATGATGAAAAATTACAAAGACACTTATCAAAATACTTTGATAGCAAGTGGTAAAAATAATTTAGAGGAGTTAGCCAAGCTAACAATACTAAATATATTGAGTGTAAGAGGTGTTATTTATACTCATTATAAAAACAAACAACGAAAGGGTGAACAATGTACTTTGAAAAAACATTTGTAAAAGTAATCGGTAGTAAGTGGAATGATAAAAAGAAAAAACACGATAAAGATATAGTAGTAGGTACACATACTTGTAATGATGGTATTAGCAGTAAAAAATTTATATCTTTACTTAATGAATTATCTGAAGCTCATGACGCTAACGATATAACAATTACAGTAGAGTTAAAACAAAATCAATATGAGTAAAATAGACAAGCTAGGATTTTTTATTGATGACAATGCAAGACCAATAGTTGTTGGACTTGTTATTGTTATATTACTATTATTAATATTTTAACTATTCCTTTGGTGGTGTAGGTACAGTTTCGACTGTACTTACATCAATTAATTCACTTGGTTCTTCCCAACTTACCTTTAAACTTGTATCAGATTTAATATTTTGTACCTTATTATTAGAATATAGATCTGTTAAATGTCCTGCAAGATACTGAATGAACTTTGTTTTCTCTCTGATCCATAAGATTTGATTGGGATTTTCTACTTCCTGGTGTTGGAATATTTGCAACATCTTATCAATTAAAGTTTGGACACCTAACTTACGAGCTTCAATAACTCTACTCTCTACCTTTGGATTTTTTTTTAAAAAAGCGTAGAACTTCATCAAGCTGAACTGATACTGCTTTTGATCTAGTATTTCTGAAAGTGTTAGACCTCTTACGAGCTGCTCTTCTATGGTATTCAGATTTTGTTCCGTCAAGGAGCTTGGGTTTAACAATGGAGTAATAGTATTCTTGGACTTCTTCTCTTGTTTTGTTTCTGAATTGGTAGAGTGCTTTGAGTTGGTTAATTCTTTTGTCATCTGTATAGTTTGGTTTGTTAAATCCTTTTATATTATTATAGCCATGAAATCTACATAGGTATTTTCCATTGGCACATAGAAACCCTTTAGCTAAACAAGGTCTCTTACTTCTTCTTGTTAAGCTCTGACAGAAAATCTTTTGTCTTGGTCTCCCTGGCAAATTTATCCTTCCTCTTGTTAATGACTTGTTGATAACCGAAGTGAGCTTTCTTTCTAAAGTTATCTACTATATTTCTTGGAATATCCACCAGTTTACCCTTTTTTTCAGACTGTTCTTTTAATGCCAACTTACTATAGAATATATTGTCGTTCTCTTTAATGGCTTTTTTTAAAGTATCGGCAGATAGGGTAGCTAGTGTACTAATTATTTTAGATTGATCACCTCCTTTATCTACAACTTCTTTTATTAAGTTAGTAATGTTAGTTGGATTAATGATACGTTCTATTAATAGTGATCTATCAGAACGATCAGATCGGTCTCTGGGAACACTCGTGTGGTCTGTGAGACCACTCTCTCTATAACCTACAATATATCTAGGGTTTATTGTGTATAACAATGTACTCGGTAATCTTTTTTTAGACACAATCTTGGCACGAATTAACCATATAGTAGCTCTGTATATAGTGGTATAAGATAGACCAGTCATACTAGATATAGTGGCTTTGCGTGGGTAACATTGGAGTGTCTTATTATTGACAAACTTTAGCAAACAAATCAACACACATAAACAATGTGCCTTATGCTTATTTGGAATGGCTCTAAACTGTGGATCGTCAAAGAGATCAAAGCGAACCCTGATGTGTGGATCATACTTTTGTTTCATATTTTTATCTCAACTGTAGCGATAGTATCATTGTGTTGGCTGCCATGTGCAACAAGCACAATTTTTATTATTTTAAATTTATATTTTTTTCCAATACCATTAGAGTTCCAACCAAAAGAAATTACCTTGCCACCAGGTTTTATAATTCTACTTATTTCCTTTCTACAATTAGACCAATAACTATTATTCATTGGGTGGTTAAAAGCTAAACCATTATTAGAATACATTTCTTTTAATTGTCTTTGAGAATAAGGTGGATCAAAAACTAAACTATCTACAGATAAATCATCTATTGTTTTAAGATATTCAATAGCGTCTTGTTTATATGGGTATGGAAATGGGTCTATATAGTGTTTTGATAATTCCTGGTTTATTAATTGTTTAAAGGGTTTGATATTAAATGTTTTATGGGTAGGCATACTCCAATATCTTTTAATTTCTATCATTTTTACATACCTTTTGGTGTTTATGTTGTAATTCGTATAGCTCACGCACCCACTCATCCTCATTCATTAATTCAAACTCTGCATTAGAGACCCATAGACGCTTGATTCTGAAAGCTAGGCTACCCTGACCCACTTTCTTATAGAATACTAAAAAACTAGGTATCTGAAGCCGACTAGCAATGGTTTTTAAAAGGGTAGTAGACTTATATTTCTGTCCTTTATCATAACAAGTCTCAATCATAGCCAAAGGCTCGTAGCATTGTGGACAACACTCAACACTATCCACATCTATCATTGCTATACCCTCATATTGCCTATGCCAATCATTATAACCACCATTACTGAAAGCGTAAGTCCACCTAGCCATTAAGGTTTATATAAACTATAAGTTAGTGTGAGTTCTTGCTCAGGCATAATATCTTCCGTTGTTTTCAAGTACCATTTATTATTTACCTTTACTCTTACACAATTAGATTGTTCGGCATGATTAATAAAACCACCGAGAGCTGTACGATACAGAGTATTATCAACTTCAATATGTGAGATACCTAGCTCAGTATCTTTTCTTATTTCTCTTGTAGCAAATAGACCTAGACCATTAATGAAACTAGGTTTGATGGTGCAGAAAATAGGTAGTGGATTATAGCTCATTCTTTTTTTTTAACATTTGAATTTCTAATTCTTTCAGATCAATTTGTCCTTTTAATGTATCTATTTCTTTATCTTGTATTTTTATGTAATCGTTTTTTTCTTTGATAAGTTGCTTTAGTTTTTTAATCTCATCATGTAGTTTAATTTCTTCAAAAATACCAACATCTGTCATTATTTTATTTGACCAAAAGTTATTCTGAACATACCCTTTACTGGGTCCCAATACCATTTGTCTACTTTCTTTTCCATAGTGCTACATTGGGTAAGCATCACTGCTACAAATAATATAGTTATTATCTTCATTTAATTACCTTTATCTTTTTTATAACTCCTGTGGGTATGCAAGTTAAACCACCAACAGATAAACCATACTCATCTTCAGAGTAAGAAGTAAAAAGCCAAAGTTTTGATTTAGTTTTTTTATAAATATAACCAACATCAGTACAAACAGCTACATCATGGTCAAGTATTTCACTTTCAGGTGTCCATGCCTCATCACATTGACAAGGATCTACCCAGGTAATCTTAACTTGCTTAAATTTTGAGATCGTAGAAGTCATTAGGTTGTACCTTTTTGTTTGTTGCTTTATAAATCTTAATCATCTCTTTAGGTCTAGGTATTCTCTGACCATTGCAGTACCTCCAAACATTAGTGGCGGGATTTATGTTCTGAATACCAATTTTTCTCGCAGCCTCGCTACAGCTTAAGCCTTCTTCTTTTATCCATTCTTTTAATTTCATAGTTGTCCTTTCGCCATTACCAATAAGGTATATTTATCCACAAATCAACCTTTAATTAAGTATAGACAATGTGGAAAAAGGTGTATATAAAAGCAGAAAAACAATGAGTAACAAAAAATATTTTAATACATTAAATAATGGTAAAGGTTTAGATCATTGGTCGCCTTCTAGCTCTAGTATGCCACTAGCTAAATTTAATCTTAACTACGGACATCACGATGGAGTAGAGAGAAGTATGTTTCCTATGCAATACAAACCTAGATTTGGAAACTTGGTTAATAACACAGCTCAAAGAATGGAATGTGAAACTCTTTATTGGAAAGATAAAACTATAACATTAACTAACAGAAACTATGGCGAGGTGTTTGGCAAGGAGTTAGATGATATTAATAAGTATGATTCTGTTGATGAAAAAGATGCTTACGCAAGAGAACACATGATTGAGTATGCACATAGAACCATTGAGCAAACAAGAAAGGTGGTCAAGGAACTTTGTGGCAAAAATAAAATTACTTCTGAACGATATGTCATGAACAAACCTAAAAAATTATTACACGACATTATAGGTCGTATTGATTATGAAACTAATAAATTATTTATAGAACTTAAAACTAAACCACCAAGCATTATAAAGAAAAAAGGTAAAGATGAATACTATTTTAAAACTCAACCACTTAATGATGATGCGGTCTTTGATGACTATTGGAAACAAGTAGCTTTCTATTGGAAGTGTACAGGTAAGAAACCTTTTTTAGTTTTAGTTAATGATAAAGAATATTTAATATACGATGACACTCATGCAGCTTTGTATGATGATCATTTAGAATACCAATACAACATGATGGTAAAAAGAATTTATAACTGGGAACAAATGATTATCTATTGTAAGGGGGATCTACAGAAATTAGCAGATATTTCAGAGCCACCTGATCTTAATCATTACTACCATTATAAATACCTAACAGAAAAACAACGTAAAACAATTAAACAACTATGGGGGTTAGATGCGTGATAAAATAAAAAAGATAAATGAATTGTGTCGTAAAGATGGCATATATAAAAATGATAAAGGTCAATCAACTGTTTCATTATGGAGCAAGATAAAATTTTTTAGACAAGTCTTTGGCGATGAGCTTGGTATAGATACAAGTGTTATGGAATACGAAGATTATTATATTTGTAAGTGTAAGATTTTAGCTTACGATCCTGAACGAGTATTAGCCACAGGTCATCATAAACAATTTAAAAAAAGAAACGCAACATACATACAAGGTGCTTTACCTATGTCTGAATCGTTTGCAATATCAAGAGCTTTAAGTTTCTTTGGTATATTGGATAGTGATATAACTTCCCTCGAAGAATATGCGTCATTAAATATTCCTTGTACTAGAGAAACTAAAGGTGCTGCCAATGGCAGTACAAATAAAGGTGTAGATCAAATCATAAATGATTTTAAAAAATGTAGAAATATTTATGAGTATAGGCAAGTTAGAAAATATAACGACCCATACATTGAACAAGCCTTAACTAAACATCCCTCTACTTACAAAGCGATAATGAATGTTGTCGAAAATGTAGAGGATAAACTAAACAAACAGGAGAAAATATAATGGATAAGATATATATAAAACTTATACCAAATGCAGACAAACAACCAGGAGATAACAGACCTAGTTGGGTTGCACCTATTAATCCAAAATCACCACAAGGAAAAACGTGGAGGATTGGAGCAAAGGTTGGCAACACTTGGTACAACCAAGCTGCTTTTGATGATACTCATGAGGATGGCTCACCAACAGGAGGATTGAATGTTGTGCTTACACCTAACGATAGTAAAGCACCTCAATCTGGTAGTGGTGGACAACAACCAGCAATGGGTGGGTATAAAAAAACCTACCAAAAAACTGGAACTTATGGTAATTACAGAAGATAGAGCATAGCTCTAAAGTTTGTGGCGAGGTTTTAGTCATCACCCTTGACTTTCTTTTAGTTGTTTTTCCTTGCCACAGACTCCAAACTTATGACTGATAATGTATATAAAAAGCAAATAGGTGGAGATCACTATTCCATGCCTATTCAACCAGCAGAATTTATTAATAAAAACAACATACCTTTTGCCGAAGGCAATGCTATTAAATATTTGTGTAGACACAAAAAACGAGGTCAGAAACAAGACTTGCAAAAAGCTATTCATTATATAGAAATGGCTATTGAAAGGGACTATGATTGACAAATCCACCAAAAAGGTTATAAGAACAAAGAACGGACAAGCATTTTTTCAATATGTAGAAAAATTTGATTCCGTAGAGAAAGCTGCCGACCCCTCAAATGAGGGAGAGTTAGTAGAAGTAAAAGTCTCCGATATAAAATGGGACTTTACAACAGTGAAGGAGGATGCTGATGGTAAACATCAAAAGTCGTCTGCAGAAACTGATGGACAAACAAAGAAAGAAAAGTGAGTTGTATGTTCAAGCAGTACAAAAGGCTAACAAATTAAAAGTTGAAAGTTATAACCTACATTTGGAAGTCACTGAGTGCAGAGAGCAATTAATGGCAAATAGATAGTCATTAATTAAATTATTATAAAAACAACAAAAGGTTGTGCAAACAACAGAGGGGATGCTACGCAAATGAAAACACTTACACAATTAAAACAAGCTATGAAAGCTCCAATGTATAGGGAACTAACAGGCAGAGAACTTTTGATTTATAAGACAGGATTTAAAAATGGCTATCGTATGTCATTGCAACAAAGTAAAGCAAAGATAGAAGGTCAGTTATTAAAATTAAAATTAAGACAAGAAAGATTTGAAGAAAAGAAAAATGGTTTAGCATCAGACCGAAAGAAAGTTTATCCGCAAACTTTAGATACAGTTGTCAATAAAATTTGTGTTCAATATAAAGTAAGTAAAGAAGAAGTATTGGGAGTAAGACGATTTGAATTTTTAGTTAGAGCTAGAAGTATCATAATTAATTTAATGATAGAGATGTATGGTGTATCGTTATCTCAGTTAGGTAGAATGTTAAAGATAGATCATTCTACAGTTATACATCATCGTAGATTAAAAGCATTAGGTCAAAGATTTTGGACACCAGAAAAAACAATTCACGAAGAGTTTAAAAAATTAAAAGAAGAATTAAATACTTAGGTTCTTGCGTAGTTTGGTTTTTTATCTGTTCTAGTTTTTCTTTCAG
>VTLG01002802.1_pt1 | contig 17638 bp, 22 predicted proteins | sample 4694571 | NCBI WGS metagenome assembly VTLG01 (sample SAMN12604809, study PRJNA352737) | marine metagenome | biome: ENVO:00000447; feature: ENVO:00000209|ENVO:00000569|ENVO:01000036; material: ENVO:00002151; isolation source: viral sequences binned using virsorter ... | reverse complement strand
GCTTTGCCTATACTGATTCTCGTATGGGGTAGGCTCCTGTTCTTCTTCGTACTCGTCTTCTAAATTTACATCTTCATTACGTACAGTCATTTTTTACCTCTCTTTCGTGGGGCCATATTTTTCCAGAATATGTTATCGAAGAACATTGTCCAACACATTACTGGCAGCATATGGGTAGCCATCGGTAGGTGAGCAATGGGGCCAAACAACACCATGTTACTTGGGTAGCCATTGGTTTAAAGGAACATCTTAGAAAATTCTAAGTTACGATGCTCCAATTCTCTTAATTCGCCACTACCTGTACGATAGTAACGTTTATATTCTTGTTGCATTACGTCCTTGTCGTGGTCTAGCGTTGCATTTACAAACTTAGGAAATTTACGCAAACCGTTAGGACCAATATTAAATACAAAATCTGTAAATATTTCTTTGCAGTTCTGGGAAAGACTATCAAAGTCGTCACTGCCAAATTCTGATATAACTCTGCTTGCTCCTTCTGCAGAGTTTATTATATCTCCTAAAAGAAGTCTTTCTATCTCATTGTTATCTAAACCTGACTTCATCCACTCTTGATCGTTCTGTAACTTGTGACCGTAGCCTATTGTATCGTTGCCTCCTTCTGGAGAAGGGTGAGGATACCAAACGCCGTCTTGAAAACCTATCTTGCTTCCGTTCTCTACACGTTTCATGTAGTCTATAAATTCACCACGTATATTCATTTAAGCTGCTGTCTCTACTACTCGTTCTACAAAACCGCCATCTCTAAAAAAGACATGGTTGCCTATTTCTACTTTTTGAGATTTATCTTGTAAGTAGTCGGGCCTATCAACTATCTTTGGGTTGTAGTAATACTTAGATCCATTGGTATTATCTTGCGAATCTCCTGATAGGATCTTTAAAGCATCTTCATATGCTGTTCTAAAATTTTTATCTTTAACCTGTGTTTGTAGCATTCTGTTAAAATTTTTGTATTCTTTTCCACTATATGCTTCTTCTGATTCTAAATTAGGTATAATTGCTGAAAATGCGTTTTTCTGTAAAATTACATCTGCAATAGAACTTCCAAATCTTCCATCTTTTTTCCTGTTATTTATAACATGCATAACAGCTTTCATTCCTTCTCTGCCTTCTCCTCTAGCTTCTCCCATAGCAGTTAATGCCATCATTCTGGCAGGTTCCAATCTTCTAAATAATTCCATATCTCTTTTAGCGTTTTGGTAATAGTCTCTTTCTTTAAGAGGTGTTTGATTTGGTGCTTGATCTGGTTTTCTGCTAGGTATGGGAGGTGTTTGTGCTACTTCACTACCATCCTGATACCCTTGAGGTGCTGCAAAACCCTGTTGTACTATTTTACCGCTTGGATCAACCATAGGAGGCTGTTGTGCCTGTTTCCTTGTGCGTTCCAGTGCTTGCATCTGGTTATAAGACGACTCTTGCGCTTGCGTTGTATCTGATTCTAATATAGCTTCTGTTGTTGGTAGTTTTTTCTCGTTAGGGTTCATAACAAAACCACCTTTTTGCATCATAGGTGCTTGAGGTGCTGGAGCAGCTTGAGGTGCTGGAGCAGCAGCTTTAGGCTGTATTTTAGGAGGCGCAGCTTCCATTGGCACTTGAGGCTGTTGTTCTTGTGCTGAAGGTTGTTTCTCTTCTTCTAGTCGTTTACGTAGAGCAAGACCTTCTTCCCTTATCTTGTCTAGATACTTTTTACCACCGCCAAAAAACGGTACTAGCACTTTAGGAATATGGTACTCGTAGTTGCTCACTTTGATTGGAACATCGTCTGTAGGATCTAGGTCTGTTCCAGTGAGATTAACGTCATTCTTCATAGCAAGATCTATAGCTTCTTTAGCGTATCTGTTTAAATCTTTTAATCCTACTAACAGTACAGTCTCGTAAGGAAGAATGTAATCGCCTTCATCTGCTTCTCTTGGAACATCATCCTTTACAGATTGTTGACCGCCTTGCTGTGGAGGTGCTGCCTGTTCATTTATCATGCCCAAGTTAGCCATGTCTCCTTCTGCGCCTTGCTGTGGCATTTCGGGTACGTTTCCACCCTCCTGCATACGTATCTCGCCTCCAGAAGCTGCTGCAGACGTAGCTACAGACGTACCTTCGTCCCCAAAAGAAATATCAGCGCTCGGATCATAACCGCCACCTTCTCCACCAAAGCTACCTTGTTCAGCACCTGCAGCGTCAGAAGGAACGCTAGTATCATAACCTGCATCTCCAGCAGGAGAAAAGCTACTTTTGTGGATTAGCTTGTTGGTAGAGTCTATTCTCTTTGGAGCTAACCCCAAGTCTCCTCTGCTAGCTTTTGCTGCTGCTGCTTTAGCTTTGTCATAATCATCAGGCTCAAGGCCAAAGAAACCTCCTCTTCCTCTTTGTTGAGCTATGCTCCATGCTAATGCTGGATTAGTTGCAGTTAAAGCTTCAAAATCTTTTTCAGTTCCCATCAAAGAGTGTGTACCACCTGCAGATTTAAAAGTTCCATCATCTTGGTATCCAACCGTGTAGTCTCCTTTTCCATAATCGTAATTTGTATCAAACATCTTAAATACTTTTTTAATACCTTTATTTATAATGTTTTTGTCAAATTCTTCTTGTTGGTTCCTAAAATACTCATTTTTAGATAAAGGCAGTCCCATATTATCTACTGGGTTTCCAAAACTATCCATATGTCTGATACCGTTTTGATACGCAGCAATTTGTCGTGAATTTAAAAGACCGTCTTCTATCATAGCATCAATTTGTTGAGACTCGTATCCTGATAAGTCTGTGTGTATTCTTCCATCTCCTTCTTCTTCTTCTCCACTTCCAAAAAAAGTAGCCAATCCTCCTCCAGGAAATAACAGAGCTAAAGGATTAAAATTAGGATTTGAAATAGGAGATAGATAATCTCTTTCTGAATCTGTTAGACTTCCATCGTCTTGTTGCTGTTGTTGTCTAACAGTTTGGACTACAGATTGAGGAGCATCAACAGCCTTCGGCGCACTTGGTTCAGTGCTTTCAGGCGTTCTTCCTGAAGCAGTAGCTACTCTAGATTGAAACGATCCAAAAGGAGAAGACGTAAAAGAAAGCGCACCGCTTGGCAGAACTCCAGATCTAGCCGTTGATCTATAGAACTTTTGTGCTGTCATGCCTTTAGGAACATCTGGTAATAATTCGTTTCTACCTATTCCTACTCCTTCATTCATTTTGTCAACAATCTCAGGCCAAGAAAGTTTCTTTTTTCCACTAACTGAAGAGGTAACGCCTTGAGGAGTTATAGTTCCAGGAGCTATAGTTGTTCCTGTTTCTGTTGCAAGAGCGTCTTCAAATTGTTTAGCTATTTCTTCTAGTGTTGCCATCCTTATGTGCCTTTATTGTAGCTTGTGTTGCATCTTTTAAATTAATTAAGATTTCCAGTAAAGCCAGCTTCCCCTGCAGTCGGCGCACTTCCAATTCCGATACCTCCACCACCAACTGCTGTCTCATCATTTGGGCCAGTTCCTTGAGGTAACTCTCCAGACCCTCCCATTCCAGTTGGCTGTTGGCTAGTGGCAGCAGCTTCTGCGCCTGTTCCTTGTTGATCATTTGGCATTAACCCCTTTAACATTTCAGCAAAAATTGCTGCATCGTTCATGTCGTTTACTAACTCATCAGGGTCCATATCTTGACTTATGGCAAGCTCCCTAATTAGGTTTGGTATTTTAATGAACGGTGCTAGCATCGGATTCGCAACTGTCTGGAGTAAAGCTGTTAATCGTTGTGTGCGTACTTCTTTTTGTATTACTGCGCTGGTTCCTTTAGGTTTAATCTCAAGATCACCTATCTTTTCTGGTGTTCTGTCATTAAACTGCATGTTCCACTGAAAGAAAGACTCTCCTAGTGGTTTCAGTAAAAAGTCATCTATGTTCTTTATTACTGTCTTTACACTTAATCCTGCGCTGGACATTAACATGCTTAGTCCAGCAGCAGTACGTCCTGTTCCTGTAACGCCTGTCTGTCCGTGTACGATAGAGGGTATTCCTGTCTGTTCGTCTGCAAGCTGCCTTGCTTTGTCAAACATTTGTACATTTTCATTAGCAGTGCTAGGAAACTTTATGCCGTTAACTGCAGTACCTGTAACACCAGACTGCCTCCTGAATATTTTTCCAGGATATACGTCCATTGTCTGTCCAGGTACGAGCTGAGTTTCGTCTATATCAAATACAAGATTACCAGCTAATGCTAGGTTATCTATTGCCATACGAATGTGACCATTCATCAGCATCTGGCTATCCTCCATGTTCTCAGCAACGCCTACACCAAATAGCTGGTATGGGTTGAGTTCGTATGGAAAAGCCTGATAAGGTATTCTTGCAGGTATGAAAGGGTTAGCTACGAATCTGAGGATTTCGTTTCCTGAGATCCAGATGTTGACTTGGATTGCGTCACCCTGCTTAACTTCTCTTGGAGCTTCAATACCGATTTCTTCAGCAAACTTAGCATCCATTGTACCCCAATACTCATATATTTCAAAACGCCGTCCTTGATAATTCGGATCATCGTCATTAGCATAGAGAGTAGTTTCATAGTACTTTTCTTCGTAATTTGGACCACTTTGTAAAACATTTTCTATTGCCTCTTGGTTAAAGAATGGGCGATTAGTAAGATCACGTACCTGCTCTCTGTTCATCCTGTGTCGCTGTATCACGTAATCTGCGTCATCTAAGCTTGCAGCACTTGGATCTGGATAAAAATCCCAACAGCTAACAGCTTCTACTCTAGGTACTGTTCTATCAATAGGGCTGTATTGACCGCCTTCCCAATTGTGTATTGTTTTGTTATAATTAAACGGACCTTTTACTATCCCTGTTCCTAACAAGGCACACTCAAATATTGCGTGTCTTAAAACAGTCACTGCGTTAGTGTCTAATAGCTGATCGTGTATGCAAGTTTCCATGTTTCTTGCTGCTTCTGCTGCTGGACTTATCTGTGGTTCGCCCATACGTGCAGGACCAGAAGCCAGATTAGCACCTTCGTACTTGTCTGCTAATCCTCCAAGTTCTGCTGCTTGCGGTCCTTGCTGTTGTTGCTGCATAGGTGTCGCTTGCGTAGCTCCTGGAAGTAACTCCATGCCATCTCCTTCAAAGCCGACATCCGTAGGAGTGCCTTCCTGCACTGGAACTTGAGACAGGTGAGCAAACTTGTCGATGCCTTCTGGCATAGGAGTCGCCTGAACAGATATAGGAAACTTATTGTTAGCAAAGAGTATATCTATAATTTGACCGTAAGCTGCTAGAACCTTAGTCTTGGTTATCTTGACAAAGACTTGACTGCGCTCGTTATCTCTGTACTGAGTTGTCGAGTCGTAGATACCACGATAATTCTTGTACGCTTTAAGCCAGCGTTCTTCATCGCTTCTCCTTCCTGTCTCTGCATCAGAAAACCTAGCCTTAATAGAGCCTATGACACTGTTATAGTCTTCACGCTTATCGTCTAAATTGATTAGCCCTTCTGTCTCTTCATCGTCTAGAAAAGATTGATCAGCCATGTTTTACTCTCTTTAGTTAGCCGTTGATCCCTTTTTGTTTATCAGCAGCCATAATCATAGCAGCTTGACCCATATGCTTGTTACCTGACTCTGCAGGAGCATCTTCAGTCAACTTGCCTATGTTTATCTTTGTGTTAAACTCAAGCTTTTCTCTGTAGAGTTGAGCTTCGTTAGCGTCAGACATTTCGCCGTGTTTCTTCATCTGGCCCATGATGTAACCAGATCCGTATGCTTGTGGATTACCGTATGGCATTGTAATACCCTCCTTTTGGGTTGTAGTGGTTAAAATTATCTTTGTGGAATAAAACCTTCGTATTCGTTTAGAATACCTGTATTAGGACTCACTTCGCCTATGTCAAACTGTGCCTGTTGTCTTGCAAAACTTCCTGCTGGTGAAGTATCAAGAGCTTGTTTTCTTTGTTTTTCCTGCATTTTAGGTGTTTCTTCTGCAATATATTCAACACCTTCTTCTACGTCATGTGTTGTAACAGGCAAAGGGCTAAATACTTCCTCTACCATTTGTAAATCTCTTATCTGGCTTAAAAGCGGATTTGGTTCTTCCCCTCTTTTTCTTGCTTCTTCTGCTTCTGCTTTTTTTGTCTCTGATACTGCTTTCGCTCCGAATGCGCCTCCTACATAGGGAAGAATCTTTAATGTGTTTCTGGCGACAGGATTTTCTAAAATTTTTTCTCCTACTTTAACTACTCCTTCTTTTAGAGCAGATATTGTTTTTTGTTTTAATTTCTGTTTCGCTTCTTTTTTTATTCTATTGTATCCATCCATATCTCCAGCTTCTCTAAGAGCTATAGCTTCTTTTACTTCTTCTGGAGACATAATTCCTTGATTTAATTCTCTTATAAACTTATATTCTGGGGTTCTTTCCTTTGCAGCTTCAGCAGGTTCGCCTAATAATTTTTCTGTTGCTGTATCTGTTTTAGGAGGTGTTCCAAATTCTAGTTCCCTTGCTCTTTTTATTTTTGCAGTTTCTGTAAGATTTTTCTCTCTATTAAGATTAGATTCTGAAATTTTTAGTTCAGTTTCAGCTTTACTTAACTCTGCATCTGTTACAATTTTTTTACTATCTTCTTGTGTAACTACTTTAGTTTCTTGGGGTTTCCCATCTTTAATATTCTGTTTATCTTCTTCTGACGGAGGAGTTATATCATATTTTAAACTTCCTTCTTGTCCTAATTCTTCTATATACCCTAATCCTACTTTAGCTGGAATTTCATTTAACGACTTTACTCCTAAAGCGTTAGCTTGTTGCTCTAGTAAAAATACTTGTGCAATAACCTCTCCAGTTTTTTTTGCCCCTACTAAAGCATTTGTTAAATAATTTTGTCTAGAGACTTTATTAATCATGCCAGAAAGAGCCTCTAAAGTATTTATTTGTTTACCATGCATAGTATCAATTATAGGTCCAACTTCGGCTGGAGGCATACCAGATTGGATTAGTATTATACTTGGAACTATTTTTCTGTTATCTTTAGGAAGTATGTTTCTCCCCATTCCAAGTTTTATTTCTCCAGCTTCGTCAACTGAATCCTCTACCAAATCTGAAAAAACTTCTTTTAATTTTCCTTTTTTTAAAGCTGCACTTATTTTATCTGCTGTATTAACACCTGGAAACAAATTTATTGCTAAAGATCCTTTAGATGGGTCTTTTATTATTCCTTTATTCAACGCTTCTAAAGATTTTTTTATCCTGTCTCGCATTATAGCTTGAAGATAAGGAGCTAGTGGTATGCTTGTGTACGCTTTAGCTTTTCCAAAGACTTTTTGTGTGGGGATAATAGCAGTAGGATTACTAGCATCTATATAAGCAGGCGCTCTTCCTGTTCCTTTTGCATACTCAATAAACCCATCAAGACCTCCTTTATCCTTCCATTCTTCAGGAACATACAGTATAGTAGATGCAAGTTGTTCCAATCTTTCTCCAACAAAACCCCATAAATACACCACAGATCTTTGAGTTCTAGCTTTAAAAGCTGCTGCAGGAGTTTTACTATCTGCGTTTATATTTTTTATAACTTGAGCGTGTCTTGTATAAAAGTCTTCCGCAGATGGAATAGCTTGAAGTTTGTCTGCTTTAGATCTTGGAGCCTCTCCTTTTTTAAGCCTTGATTGCATAGCGTCTAAAAAACTAATATCTTTCTCAGCAAAGATTAATTGATTTCTTGTTCTATTCAACACAAATCTTAAAGCTTTTGCAGAAGTTTTGCTTAAACCTGTAGCCTGAAGACCTTTGTCTTTTGATACCTCACTTAAAGTTCCTATAGGCGTATCAAAACCTTTTTCAAACCCTGCTTGTTTAAGATTTTTTTCAATAGGACTTAAATTATTTACAGCACTTGGAGTTGGAGAAGATTTATGCGCTTCCCCTCCTGTATCTTCCTGAAACGGAAATTTTTCTTGAAGCATCATTCCAAAAGGTTGTTTTATTTGCGCTCCATCCATACTTATACCAGTATCGTAAAGCCTTAAAATATTAGACTCTCTAACCGTTAAAGATTTAGGATCTTTAGATAATAGTGTCTCCCTATCAGGCAATGAAAAATTTTCACTAGCTATCTGATCGTCAGTAAATAATATTGTTTTTAATTTTTCTAAGTCTTTTAAAGTAGACATTATTAATATCCAAATACGCTATCTGCTGGTTGAAATGTATCTTTCTTTATCTGGTTAAATATACTGTTCTGTGGTAAACCTGTTGGCCTTGTCATGCACATATATCTTAAAGCATCGTAGGCGTGATCATCAGACTTGGTGTCTACATCTTCACTGTTAGTCTTAGACAAAGGTATCGTAGGTAGAGTCCTTATTAGGTTTGTACAGGTAGAGAATATCTTTAGTTTTGGTTCGTCTGTACGCTCGTCTATGGCTAATCTTCTGTGTAGCTCTATTTTTCCAGGTATCCTGTTTTTATCTGCTGGTATCCAACGTACACCGTTGCGTATCATTGACTCAGCTATGCTCGGTCCTGTACCGTGTTTAGACCAACAAGCCCCATCCAGAACAGAAATCTGCATCAGGGGGTCGTGTTCCTCTAATGCGTTGATTATTCTTGCCAGAGTTTCGCCTGTATATCCTTTGTCGTAGAGTTCCCTGTATATAAAGATGTTTCCATCCCAATCTACAGCACCCCAAAGTACGCAACTAGGACTACTATAGCCATAATCGGCTGCTCGTAGTCTAGGCCAGTTATATGGTACTTCAAACGGTTCAACGACATGTACAGACCTGTCAAACTCTGAGAATGCTGCACCATCTGCAACATCCCAATCCCCTTCTAGAAGTCTCCTGCGTTCTACTTCTGGCAGGGAAAGCAACATGGCTTCGTATTCGCCACTTTCCATCAAAAACGGGTTATCTGTTAACCTTGCAGGTATAAACCGCCTTTGGTACAGTGGTTCATCAGGATGTTCTGGGTGATTAGGCCCATAACGTAAGATATTTCCACTGTCAATGTCCGTAGCCCAGAATGGTTCGTTAGGAATCGTAGGGTCTACAAACATTTTCTTTAACCACCAACCCCCTACGCCTCCAGGATTGGCAGAAGCTCTCATATACGTCTGGATCTCTGGATCAGTAGTACGTAAACGAGATCTAAGGTAGTTCCAGACATACGGTGTTGGGTATTGACCTAACTCATCTATGCCTATCCAAGTAAAACTTTGTCCTTGATACCTTGTAACGTCATTATCCTTGTCAACATAACTGAATAACGCTGTAGCACCGCTAGGAAACGACCAAGTATTCTTGGATTCTCGAAAGATTGCACCTGGAAATGCTTTTGGATACAACTTTCTTGACTGATCTACTAATTCTGTTAGTTCTGCCAGCGTCCTTCTCAGTAGTAACGCCCTGTGATTACCGTTAGAGGCGTAACGTAGAAGGTCTACCAGCATTGCAAATGACTTACCGCCACCTGCTGCACCACCATATAATACTTCTTTTTCTGGTGCTGCCAAGAAGTCAACCTGTGGACCCTTATTGGGTCTGAATACGACTTCTGTGTTCTCTTCTATTGACTCTCTTATGTCTTTAGGCAGTGAATCAATAAATTCTTTTGTTGTTGCTCCACCAGAACCAGCTAATTTCTGCCCATTCTTCTGTCTGGTGTGTGTTTTCTGTATGGTATTGAGCTTTTTTTCTATAGAACGCTGCTTGTCTTTCGCTGCTTTTAGCTCTTTCCTTACTTCTCTCTTTCTCTTTTCTGTCCTTGAAAGGTTATAACGCCCCTTTTCTCCAGCTTTTAGCTTTGGTCTTGCCATTACTTCTTAGGTGTCTTCTTCTTTTTCATGCTCTTGATGTGGCTGGCAACCCTCTTTGCCTGATTAGCATGCATCTTGCTTGCTTTACGTAACTCAGATGGTACAGCTTTAATTGATTTTACACCACCGCCCTTGTTCATCTTCTTAGCAGTTTTAGCAGATCTTCTAAACGCTTCAGCAGTTGGCGCACCTTTGCTTCCTACTTTCCTTGTCTTCTTTGTTTTACCTGCGCCTAGCTTTTTAAGATTTATATTCCTGTATAATCCAGGTTTTTGTCTTTTTAACTTAGCTATCTTCTGCTTTCTGGTTTCAGTCATATCTATGAGTCCATGAACTTTGCTTTACGAACACCACCGCCATGTGCGTATTTCTTGACGTAACCGCCGTGTGCCATTGCATCATCATCATCTCTTCTATCTTCATCTGAGATAGCTCTTCCACCTGATCTTCTATCTTCATCTGAGATAGCTCTTCCACCTGTTATATAAGATAACAAAACCCTTATGTCTTCGTCTGATAGATTTCTTCCACCTGAACTTTTCCTTGAATCTATTACTCTTCTATCTTCATCTGAGATAGCTCTTCCACCTGATCTTCTATCTTCATCTGAGATAGCTCTTCCACCTGATCCTTTATCTTCATCTGAGATAACTCTTCCACCTGATCTTTTATCTGACATTAGTTTAATTCCTCTTACGCACTGTATCTGGGTTTTCTAATACCGCCACCATTAGCGTATTTCTTGACGTAACCACCACCAGCATACCGTTTTTCTTCTTTTTTAAATTTGCCTAATGCTTCTTTTCTGCCCATTGCCCTACTTTTTCTTCCCTCTGAACCATACTGTTCTATAAGATTTAAAGTTGCTTTCCCTTCTTTTTGAACATCTTCATCTAGTTTTGTAAGGTGAGCCTCTTCCCTGCCCGAAATTGGTGCTTTACTAACTTTCTTTCCAAATCTCTTCCTTGTTTTTTGATAATCTTCTTCTTGTTTTGCTAGCCTATTAATGTCTGCTGCTATCTTGGTAGTTTCGGCATCATCTCCTCTATCAAACGCTGCAGTAAGTTTTTTGTTCAGTTTTTTACTATATTCTGTTGCATTTTTAAGCCTTTTTATATCTTTTTTAGAAAATTTACTTAATATTTTCTTTCTTCTTTTTTCTTTTTCTTTTTCTGCCTTTGTAGCCATTTCCTTTACTCCTGATCTATAACTATTTCTTTGGGTTTGTCTTTGGAGGGTAACATTACAATGCCATGCATTATCTGTCCCTCTACCTCTACTTGCTGTTTCTTTCCAAGACCAACCCTGTCAAGAACAGATTCTGCTGTTTTGATACGCATATCCATCTGGTTCAATGGAGTTGTACCGTCAGCATCTAAACCTTCTAATATTCTGTTAGCAGCCTTAACAGAGTTTGTTGCAAGCATACTTCTAGTGCGATCTATAATCTCGTCACGTAAAGAACGTGTTAACCAAGACCTAGATTGTTCTTTGTATCCTGCAGCAACAACGGCTTTCTTGACATGTCCCCCATTCGAGATGAGTTCTTCAAGAAAGCGTTCTTGTTTTTCTGTTAATTTTCGTTTCTGTGTGGCTGGCAAGCTCATTCTTTAATTTCTTTATTTTTTCATTCACTACTATTTGGTATCTTAATCTTGGAAAATGTATATGTTCTGTCAGTTTATTTAACACTTGCTCCATTTTCTCCCACAAACAGAAACGTACCCTCCCTGTTCGCTGTATATTGTACTCACTTTGTTAAAGTTAAGTTTGCGTAGGCAATGCGCTCGTTCCCCTTTAGCGTGTAACGGAGTTACGTCTTACGGACTGCGTACTCATACGTATAAAATAAAAGGAAGTCACTGCGTCTGTTGCCTACGCAAAACACTCTAAAACCATGAAGTGTGGATTATAAGTTCGTCCTTCAATATAATAATATAATAGTTGGTTGAATCTGAACTATAATTTTATCCACTGTTAATATTACATTATAGTGCTGTAGAACGTTTTGTCAAGTAAAAAATTAAAATAATGCTTGACAGATTGCTCAGGAGTATTATAATGGTGTATAACACCTACGGGCGGTATAGTATGTATATGTACTATATTGTTTATTGTCAAGAAATAGCCCATTATAGCCTAAAAAACCCAAAAAAAAATAAAAAATAGGGCAGCTCTGTATATAAAAGTACTGGGGGGTGTGGTGGCCCATGCGTGCGCCTAGATAGAAATCTCTCGCATACTATCGCCGACCAAGGACAATGTAATTTTTTAGCTATGTAAGGGGAAAAAGACCTATTGCGAAGCCCTGTAATGTTTTTTTGTTTGTGCGTGTGCGCATGGTAAACATAGACTGACAAATTACTTTAGTTTTGTAGTGTCGGGCGCAGGGTGGCGTGTCCTTTTAGACAAAGAAATAACCCCAACTATCCAGTGGACAGAAGGGGTTATTATGTTATCAGCCCAGTTTATGCGAATTGTGATAAGACTGCGAACGACTCGTTTGTTATTACTGCAATCGTGTAGATTGTTATGATAGCTATCATTGCTTTAAGCATGGTGTTATCCTCATTGTTTACATATTAAACGTAAATTCATTAGATATTATTGGATAAAAAAGAACCCCGAACTATAAAGAACGGGGCTAAGTTTGGGGAGGTATGTAGAAACTATTAGAGCGAATAAGCTATAAAGAACCCACTTGCTATTACACTCATTGCGATTAATACAAACTCTTCAGGCTTTATCATGGCAAATCCTTCATTTTCATTATTGAGCGTGGTGGTTGGTCTGTATATTCATGTGACTGCTCTTTTGTGCTGTTGATATCATAATGACACCGAATAACAGTAAGCGTCACAACATCGCTAACTATGCTATCTGGATCGTCAGGGATGCCTAACTTGTCCAGAAATGCTTCCCAATGATTAGACATGACCGCCGTGTTGTCGAAGTCGTGTTTACTTACATGAACTAGACGGCCAGCGATAGGCGTGGATTGTTTAACCATGATTATATTTCCTCTCCAAATACTTTATCTTGGCAAGACTGGCACAAGCCCGAAATACCATATTCACGGTGCGATAACTCATCCTTGAAACAAGTTGCGTCACCTTTACAAGAGACGCAAGTCTCAATTGGTAGGTTATGCTTATTAGCGATAACTTGCATTAGTTCTAAAATGTCTGTTGTCATTGTTTATACCTCTAATCTGTTGTTGATGGTGTTAAGTTATAGTTTCTCTTGCTTTGAATTGCAAGACAAAACCTATCCACGTCAAAGCTTGCGTTATCTTCTTGGAAATATGAACACAAGTCTGAGACAAGCGAGCTATCCCAGTTAACATTGTTTTTCGCTAGTATATGAGCGAACCTAATATAATTAGCTCTAGACATTGCCATGATTAAACATCCTTCTTTTTTAATTGACTGATTGGCTGGCCATCTACTGTATCGACCAGTTGACCGTTGTGGTTGTAGAACGTGATAGTATCCAGAGAACCATTGTCGTTGGTGATGTCAATTTTTAGAATGTAGATTAAATCGTCACCAACAGAACTGGACGGATATTCATTGGATGAAAATTCAACTGTTTTAACTTGATGAAAGTGGTGCGAATTTCCCATAATTTTAATACCTCATATTGTTAAAGTTTAGGGCGGTATCTCTACCGCCCTTTATTGTTAACCGAAAAATACCATTAAAGCAACAATTATTGCAATAATAACACCAAGCTTGTACAAGCCAATTATTGCGCCGTACATTATGCGCTTAGAAGCTCTTTAGACTTTGCCAACGCAATTGCTTTGGTGTCTCGACCAACGTCACCATAGAATGCTTTGTTTAGTCGATTGTCAGCACCATGATCACGCACTGGCTTATGATCTGCCATGTAGGTTACTGTATTGAAAGCACCCCAGAGCGTTCCTTTAGCGCTTGACATATCCCATCCATGATTGACGGACAAATTAGGCTCTGACAACAATGCCTTGTCAGCGTCTATCTCTTCTATTGTTTTACCCGAAACTAATGCTTCCACTTGTTCTTTAAGCTTGGCAATCTCAGCGTCTTTTGTTTCCTTGCGCTTGCTGTTCTCAGGGTTAAATTCTTGACCCCTAAAATATGCCATTGCCTTTCTAACAGCCTCGGATCTAACAATAACATTATTGTCAGTTACTCTCTCTTTACCGCCGAACACGGATTGAAAAAACTCTATTTCTTCTTCACCAGTAAGAACCTTTTTTGCCATTGCTTTTGCTAGTTCCTCGAACTCGCCAAAGTTTTTGCTGGATATTCCCAACGCAACCTTTAAAGCTTCACGATCAAATACGGCTCGATGGTTATGGGTAACAATGTCGTCAGCACTCTCCATGGCTAGACGCATAGTATTGGCACACACAACACGAACTGGAGTATTCAAGGCGCTATTAGCGTGTTTACCAGTATGTGAGATTGTAAACAAAAGATTGTTAACCACTTGGTCATTATCGCCTAGCGTGAACCCTTCTTTTGTTGTAGCCATGCACCAGACTTTTCTACCGCCTAACAATGAGCCAGCGGTATGCAAGTACATGGAGCCATTGTCGATGAACTCTTGAAAAAACTCGAACAGCTCGACATTCTGAACTGGCTTATAGTCGCCAGCAACATACTCTCCCAAGATTGCGCCATCCGATAACCGCTCTATAAAGTTAGAGTTTTCAATTGGCATACTAGGGTAATGAGCATGGTTTGGCGGATAGTGATTAGAACTTACCGCAACATCCCAATCACAACCACTTGCCACCATCATCTCTTGTGGTGTCATATCGTTAGAGACTGGATTGCCTAAACCGTGCCATGGGGTTTCATTAGCGAAAGCCATTGTTTCTACTTCATGTGACATATTGTATCCTTTCCTATGTCGTTAAGGCGTTAGTGCCTAGTACTGTTTTAATTCTGGTTTGCGAGATTGTCAATAAATAATATTGGAACATAAGGTTCTAGTGACCGTGGAACATAATGTTGGAGCAACCGTGGAACATAAGGTTTTAGTAGCGAGAATGGAGCGAGGTTTTTTGGTGGTCGGGGCTGGTGAGGCTGGCGAGGCGCAGAAGGCACACGCACTGGCTTTGGTACTTTATCAGGCCAAACAAAGTTAAGGGCTGACAATTTATATGCTGACAATTTCATTGCTGACAAGTTAACAATAAAAAGCTTTAAGGCTGACAATTTTATCTCTGTCATAGTCCTCATACAAATCCTTTGGTGTCTCGTAATCTTCATACACTGGAGCATAATGTCCTTTCCCCTCACATTCACGACAAACTTCCTCAAGTTGCAACGCATCCTCTGGATTACCGTAAGCAACGTGACGTACTGTCATACCCTCGTGACAGCTATCACACTTTAATGTTATCTCCCATCTCATGTGAACGCCACCGTAACCTTGTCATTATCTTTGAAGCAGTTACGCCCGAAGCGTCTTCTACAGTAGTCCACCGCCTCTGATTTCTTATCACATACCATTACAGGAACCCACTTCTTATGCCAAGCGTGACCAGTGAGTCTGGCCATGATATATTTATGGACAAACTCCCAATAGCTCTCGTCACCCTTATCTGGATGAAAATGTAAATCGGCTGACAACTCTGTTTGGTCGCCAGCCAACCACGGCCACATCCTTTCCCATACAACGTAGTGTTGGTCGAAGCTACGTTGTTGTATGTCAATATGCGCTTTCTCAACCATTCTAAGCTCCTAATGTTGTGATCATATAAAACAGTATTGCAATAACAGCAACACCAGCTAGTAGTTTAACCCAATCACTAAGCGGTGGCATATTGCACCAGATCAGGATTGTCAGTACTTACAATGTACCAATAAGGTGCTTCACGCCTTGTCCATTTAGCAAAACTAAGTTTCTCACCAAGATAGTATCTCTTGTAAGCTTGTACTGTACAGTGCTTGGCTACATACTCTGAAGCTTTACGATCTAATAATTTTTTAGATGGCTTGTACTGGTCTGGCATACACATTGGCGGTGCAGTATGACTGTCCACTAAAATGTGGAACTTCCAATGATCTGTACCGAAAGCATCAGGCGCTACCATTAACATAGTTAATAGCCCACTACGTTGTACTTTATGGTATTTGTTATAACGGAAGGTATATTCTTTACATAAAGAGTACAGTAGATCATAAGCCCATAAGTAATTAGCATAGCTTTCTCTAACCCATTTTGTGCTAGGATGATTAACGTGAACTTTTTTGTAAAGTTTCTTTTCATCTGCTAACTCGTCACCATCTAATACACGGTGAGCAGTAGATAGCATCTGAGCAGTTTCTAATATCATTTTAACAACGTGTTTGTCGCAATGATAACGAGCGCACTCATCTGTATTTGTCGATAAATAAAAAATGTTCATTGGCTTTCCTTTTCCTTTGTTGAACCCTTAATATAAATGACACAAAAACTATGTCAAGTATTTTTATTAGAACATTGTGTTGCTAGCGTCCTTCTCTATTATAATACAACGATCTAATTTCTCTCTCAATTCTTTTATTCTAATGTAAGCATTTTGTAGCTGTTCTTGTAGTTGAGCAACATTGTCTTGCAGTATGCCGATCTCAACTACAAGCACCCTCATATCAACTGGAACCTTTTCATCGCTGACAATATCATTGCTGACAATATATCCGTTGACAATTTCATACTTGACAATTTTACTTCTGACAATTTCATCTGTCATACCGCTATTCCCCATGATTGGTCTGGTATCTTAATCAAGTTACCATTTCTGTCATAGACAAGATGTGGCGTTGAAGTAATAGAGATGACACGATGCAGTTTCTCTGTAGCTATTCTATTCTCATAATAGACTGACAATGGTGGTGCTGGCGGTACTGGCGGTAACGGCTCAATCATATCTGTATCCTTTTCCATTTCTTTCGTTTTCAATACTCGTTAACCATTCATCGAATAGTTGTTCTAAGTCGCTTGGCATATCGTAATGAACAGTTTCCATTTTAGGATCGTCATTCCATTCAATGAGAATTTTTGATGATACTATATTGTATTTCATGTTCTGCCTCCTTCGTGGTCTGGTACAATCTCGGCTAGAGGTTGCGCTCTAGGATAGAAGCCTTCATACATTTCAATAAATTTTATATCACCTACAGCGTTCCATTCCTCTGGTTCATCATAATGTTCCATGCCAAACTTTGTTGTATAGCTAGTAGGATTTGCGTCCGACTGTTCAACATACTCAACTTCATATTTGTATATAAGAACATCACAATATTTGTGGCAGTATCTATCCAAATGTCTGTAAACTTGTTCCAACGTAGGTTTAGATTTATTCCAATACGTTGTTCCAGTAGGTTTGGATATAGTCATGGCTTGGTAACGGTACGTTGCATCAGTCATTTTCTGTATCCTCATTGTACTTTCGTATAAAATAAGAGTGGGCATCATTTTCACTCAGAGACGTAGGAAGATCATCAGGCACTACAGTTACATACCATGCATATTCTCCTTCATCACTCTCAAAGTCTTCTATGAATTGTAGTTTAACCCTTAGATCGTGTTTTTCTAATTGCTTATTAATAAGCTTAACACCATCTACAAAACCATCGCTTCTGTGGCTATCGTTGAATATCAGTAAATTCTTCATCCTCTTTCCTTTCCTTTGGTAAGTAAACATCTACTATGCAACCACACTCTAAACAACTGAGGTTAGTAACCATTTGATATTCCTCATCTTCGTCACTTATATCATGGTCATTACCCCATGTCAACTCATTATTGCAATGCCAGCATTTCATCCGTAAACACCAGCAAAAGCAAACACTATAAACAGTACGAACAT
>VTLG01016787.1_pt1 | contig 17639 bp, 10 predicted proteins | sample 4694571 | NCBI WGS metagenome assembly VTLG01 (sample SAMN12604809, study PRJNA352737) | marine metagenome | biome: ENVO:00000447; feature: ENVO:00000209|ENVO:00000569|ENVO:01000036; material: ENVO:00002151; isolation source: viral sequences binned using virsorter ... | reverse complement strand
AGTCATATCTATAATCTTTTCTAAGTTCTCTATTTTCTTCTCTAAATTTTTAGTACGTTGATCCTCCGATTTGGAGGAGTGGTTCTCCTTGGTCATAATTGGAAACTTGGTAATTCCAGAGTGTTGCGCCAGGATACACTTTTACCACTTGATCCTGAACTTCTCTGCGTGATGGTTTTTTGATTGAAGGGAAAAACATTTTTATACAGTAGTTTTTTCCTCTCCAAGACAAATAACAGTCAATAACATTTCCTACTTGTGCTCTTAACTTTGTAGCTTCTCGAAAGGAAATCATTATGATATTACATCATTTACTTTAATATTTATATTTCTTTATACTTGTAATGCAGTAAATATGACTTTAAAGGTTGTGGAACTAGATGAAGCAGGATATCCCAATAATCTTAAAGCACCACTATTAATATCTGTAGAGAAAGTTGCTATGCCTGTTGGTTGATTCAAAGTTCCAAACTCATTCATATATGTATTAGTACCATCATGAATAACATTAATAGTAGTCATATTATAATTAGAACCCTGTACTGCCTGTATTTGATAACTAGCAGATCTATAAGTAGACGCACTAATAGACATGACAGTTGCTTCACTAGTAGATGTAGTAGTCAATACACCAGATTGAATATCACCAGCAATTAATTCTAAGTTAGTAGCAGAAACTGGTTCAAAAGTAAAGTCTCCTTCTGTGGCATTATATCTTAGAAATCTACCATCACCTAGATTAGAATCATCAACATCATCTAATCCAGTAAGAGTGCTACTTCCTAATGAAGTAGAAGCAATACCAACCCACTTTGAAGTAGCAGATTGATATATTAATAAATCATTATTCTGACTGTCAAAACTTACATCATCAAGGTCTTTGATGAATCCTGCACCACCTCCACCAATGGTGTATAACTGTTGTTCAACTCTATTAACAAATAGTCTATAGTTTGCTGCTAAGTCTTGAAGAGTTGCAAACTTCTGATCTGTAGCAGTAAGAGGATCGTTACCTTGCTTCTCTTTAGGATCAGGTCCTATAGGTCTTGCTGGATCTACATCACCATACTTAGAAGTCCATTCATTTAATTCTACTTGTTGCCCTTTTATTTCTTCTACAATCTTATAAAGATCTGCAATATTAACAGTATGAGTTTCTGCTTTATCACTTAACTTCTTAATATCTTTATCATAGTATTTTACTTCTGGAAGGTTAGCAACTTCTTCTTTTAATCCATTAAAATAACTTTTAAGTTCTTTATTAAAATCACTATACTTATTATTAGACTCATCTATTTTTTTATCAATATTCTGCTTTGCTTCATTCAGTTTACTTAATACACTCTTCTTTAACTTTCTATCATCATCCTTAAACTGATTTCTATACTCATATATCTTAAGAGCAGTCTCCTTTAACTCCTCATATATTTTATTTTTAGTTTCCTGTAGATGCTCCTTTACTTCCTTAATCTCAACCTTCTTTTCAAAATCCTTGAGTTCTAGATTTTCTGTAAGATTCTCTATATCTTGATTGAATGTATCCTTAAGAGTGTGTAAGTTATCATTTACTTTTTCAAAGTCTTCATCAATGACGCTAAAAGTCTTCCCAATCCAAGTGAAATCAGGAACTTCATTTATTTCATTAACCCACTTAGGAAATTTAGGTATGTCTGATCTAACACCATCAATATCTTCTTTCAGTGATTCTATCTGATCTTCATAATATCTTACTTCTGGGACTTCTGGAATGCTTTCCCTTACTTGTTCTATATGAGTTAAAAGTTCTTGTAGTTCATTGTCATATGACTTTATCTCAGGTATCTCAGGAATACTCTCTTTAACATCATTAACTAAACGTAATAGTTCAGGCCAAGGAGGAACTATATCTTTTACTTCAGCAAAAGTTTCTCCATCAGAGTTTTCTATAGTTTGTACTGCTTCTTCTATCTCTTCTTCTTTTTCTATATACCCTTCTACTGATGGTAAATCCTCTTCTTCTAATAACTCAGTAACTGACGGAAGTTCTTCTAAACTTTCTGAAAAGTCGTCAATCGATGGTAAATTTTTATAGTCGTCAGACATGTTATGAGTATCAAAATACTGTGGGATTTCTCTCCCTATGTTTTATTTATTATCTTCAAGATTAACAGACTTAAGCATCTTTGCTAACTCTGCTGTAGAACCAACAAAAAGAGAATTATTAACTGTACTAGGTCCTTTAGATGCTTTCTCTTCTTCTACATCTTTTAACTTCTTCTGCAAATCCATCAACTTATCAGTAGCATCAGAAACACTTTTAATTAACTGGCCTGCAACCTCATATGCCCTTGGCATTTCACTTTCTTGAGCAAGTTCAAGAATACCATCAATTGCTTCTTGACCCTTCTCTATGATACTGTAAAGATTTCCTCTAGTATAATCATAGTCTCTTTCAATGTCTGATCTCTCATGTTTTTCGGGTTTAGTAATACCAACTTCAGCAGATTCGGTGGGAACTATCTCCCCAGAAACATTAAAAGTATCATTTAGTTCATCAAAGTTTTTAGTCATTAGATAGTTCCATCAAAACCAAAGTCATCTCCAAATTCTATATCAGCATTGTCTGTAGAAGTAATAACTTTAACTTCTGCACCATTCACATGATCTGTAGCAGTAGTATTGTCTTGACCCCTTCTAACAGTTAGTGCTGTTCCAGAAATAGATTCAACATACATTTCCTCCTGATCTATGTATATGTAATTTGTTGCTTCTATACCACTAGCACTGGATACATTAATAACAGCAATACTATCATCTATATTCTCACTTAAGTTAGTAGTAACAGTATCACCATATGACTTAGTTGCTCTAGGAACCACACTGTAAGTGACTTCTCTAGTTGGTGTTGCTGTCTTACCACCAGAAACATATCCAATAGATGCCTTCTTGATAACATCCTTGGTAATATCTGTATTGACAGGACCAAACATGTAGGTCTTAGCAGTAAATCTCATAGTATAGATAAGTGCTCTTCTAGTAGAGAAATCACTTTCATAATCATCACTAGTTGTGATAGAATTTAAAACAATAGGAATATCTCTTTTCTCTCCAATAGTATCAACTAGGTCTACTGATACAGTATATGCAGGTTGAAAGTATGGGAGGATTTGCTCTACTATCTGGAGCATATCATCATTCAACTTAGTAAAGATACTAAGTTCAAAATCTAAGTTATATGGTACAGGTAAATATGTTTTTGCTAAAGTCTTCTTATCTCCTTTAACACCTTTTAAAAATGTTTGTGTAGTTGTTGATTTTCTTGCAGGATCATAGTTAAGACCATTTAGTTCGAATGACATTCTAGGTAATGTAATCTGAACTGGTCTGTTTAAATCAGGTACTTGCTCAAGTCTTGCTAAGAACTTTTGAGTAGGACCATATGCAAGAGGGACTTTTGTTGTACTAACAACAGAATCATCGCTATTGGTATGATTAATACTAATATTATTAAAGATAGAACCAAAAGATATGATGGTTCTCCTCATTATTTCGTGATAAAAATATTCAAACATCCTCGATTCCTGTTATATCAATAAACTATTTAGGGCATTCCAAATGGATTAGTCTCTGTAAAGTCAATAATATCATCTGCTTCACTTTCTATATTAGTATTATCAGCAAATCCATCATCAACATTAGTAGCAGAAACCTTCTGATATTCATATTCAGCACCAGATGTGCTACCTGTGATCACCTCCCCATCATTAAATGCACCAGTGGTGATAGAAACCTTAAGTTCCATAGTAGAAGCATCCCAAGATTTAACTCTACCAGTAGAACTACTTGCAGCACCAGTTACTACTTCATTAAAGACATAGTTACCAGAACCACCCATGTAAGGTGCAGTAACTGTAGCAGTAGGAGCAACAGTATATCCAGCACCAGCATTGGTTATACCTATCTGAGTAACAATACCCACACTATTGATGTATGCTAAAGCAGTTGCTGTTGTACCTGTACCAGGTGCTCCTGTAAAGGTGATTGTTGGGACTGTAGAGTATCCAGTACCTCCTGAGGTAATAGTGACTATTCCAATAGCACCATCTGTTACAGCAGCAGTAGCAGCAAAACCTGCTCCTCCACCACCAACTGTGTAGACTTCTGGTTCTTGACCTATGGTATATCCATAACCTGGATTAATAAGATCAATTCTCCTTATCCTATAAGATTTCTCTCCATCATAATCTACTATATCATCTCTCATAGATGCTATACCTACAGCAGTTAATCCTGCAGATGGAGCAGAAGAAATAGCAACCCTTGGAAGACTGGTATACTCATTTCCTGTATTAGTAATAGTAACAAAGGATAATGCACCATCTACAATGCCTGTAGTAAGGACTGCTGTAGTACCTGAAGATACTAGAGTAAGTGTTTCAATGTAACCTGCTTTCTCTAGGTTATCATCAATATCACCCACTCCTGTATCAACAACAGAATCTTCATATCTGTAAAGCTCACATCTGAGCTCATATACATAATTCTTCTTTAACTGATAGAATGGTTTCTCATGCTCTACAAACTTAATCTCAAATAACCTATCTCCTAATGGGAAATATATTAAATCTCCTTCCTTAGGTCTAGTTGCTAATTCTATATTTGGTATATTCTTAATAAGTGGCGTAATATAATTCTCAAACCTATCTCTTGATATAATAAGAGTTAAGTCATCTAGTGCCTGAACACCAAACTTTGATAGAAGAGAACCTTGCCCTTCATACCCATCAAAGGTATCTACATATGCTTCTAATGGAATTGCTTCCTCAAACTTAGATTCGATGACCTCCTGTATTACAGTGGTCTTAGTCATATATCTTCTAGGGATATAATAGACATCCACTCCATACATCTTAATCTGTTCATTGATTAAGCTTTGGACTAGAGTTTGTTCTGTAGAAGACCCTTGTAGGAAATAAGGATTTAATGCCATTAGCCTATCATATCAAGAGGAGGAAGTTCATAAGTATTAGACATATTTTCTCTAATTCTTTCTAATTCCTTTTCTGCTTGTTCATACATTTCTATACCATTCAACTCTATTCCACCTGGAAGTTTAACTCCTTGAAATTTAGACATATTTTGTCCCCACTGCCTTTTGATAAGAGCAGTAGCATATGGTTTTAAGAATGAATCATTCCAAACTCTAGTATAAGATGAAGGATCTAATAAAGTGAAACAATCTATAACCAAATAATCTCCCACAGAAACACTTCCCCAATCAATATCCAAATATAATCTGTCTTGTCTTTTGTTAAATCTTATTTGTTTCTCAGTAGTTAATAAGAAATTAATATCTTCCAAGTAGGTTTTAACCATTGCATAAGAAAGAAGTTCAGTAGTACCCCAATAATAAATGTCATTTAAAAATAACTGATACTTAACACTAAACATATTGTTAGTGATAGTATTACTTCCATCAAAATGGAATATTTTAGTAACTCCTATAACTTCTGGAGGAACCTGTAAATAATTACTATTTTCTTCATAACTAAATGTAGTAGCAGTTCCTGCAATAGTTGCCTCTGCTGTAGTTGTAGTAAGACCAACTCCAGTGGTCATTGCTTGACCTCTATCTATATCTTCTTGAGTTATTGCATATTTCCTATAACTTTGATAAACCCCATCAAAATGTCTTTCTTGAAAGAACTGAACTGCATCATCTATAATATCTTCTATTTGCTCATCTGCTACATTAATTTCTAGCACAGGAGCACCCAACTGCCTTTTGCAGTAATCTATTAATTCTCCACGTGTGCTTGGTTGCGCCATTTATCTACTTTACTAGTATAAGTTTATTTATGGTGCTGATGATATACCACCTATTACTAATACATCTCCTGAGACTATTCTATAAACTGATGAACCTGAACCAATTAAAACATCATATACATATCTACCTTCTGAAAGAGTTCTAGTAGCAGTAGATCCTAATGATAATCTAAACTCTCCACCTTTTGCACTAGTAAAACCAACTTCAAAGGTTTTTATTGCATGTTGTGATGAACCAATTGCTACGCTCTTTGCAAGTTGAGCAGAACCAGTATATCCAGTAAAATCAAAAGCAGTACCAGATGTTCCAACTACAGTATAGTCAGCATCTAAATCTGCTCCTGTATTAATAGTAAGATTGACACCATAGGCAACACCTGCACTAGGATCAAAAGTAAGAGTGTTTTTAGCCATTAGATAGTGTTCTTAGTAAAGTTTTGATTTCATTAATATCATCCTTTAAAGATTTCAAATCATCCTCCATATTATCTATCCTATCTGTTCCTTGCTTTCTTTTAGCACGAAGTGATAGGTATTGATTATACTGACTTGTATCATTATTTAAAATAGCACCTGTGCTATTATCTCTTACTAAGTCAGCATGACCTTCTACATTTGTATGTTTCATATTAAGCAAGAGCAAGAACTCTTAGATTTTTCATTCTAGGTGGTTGTGCCTGATTAGTACCAGTTCCTACAAGTTTAATACTAAAGTTTCTAAATGTAGGAAGATTGTCTATAGTCCACTCATAATCATTCCAAATAACTTGATTTGATGTATATGCTAAAACATCAGTCTTAGCAGTTAACTTATCTGGAAGTCCACTATTCTTTGCTGGATCTACAACCTGTCCTGTAGATAATAGATTATCATAACCAGGGAATGGTTGATAAACTAACTCATCATTAGGATCTTCTATTATTGCATAGAATGCTCTAATATCACTAGTGATATTGATATGAGCCTCTAAATGGATTTTAATAGATGTTGAACCATTTTCCAACTGAACTGGTTGAGATGCATAAACAAATGCATTAGGATCATCTTTAAGAGTATTAACTCTATTATCAGTAATCCAGTTGGTAACTGGGTTATTAAGTCTATTTGAAGTAAATATCATTGCAACTCTATCCAAATCAACTATTGGAGAAACTGCGGGATTGCTACTTTCTAAAGATAGACTTAATGTGAATGATTTATTATCTGGAAGATTAGGTAATGAAGTAGTTTCATTAATTCTAGAAGCAATCATTCTAGGACTAGACATATAGTTATTAGTTACCAAACTAATATTTTCAAATCCTTTATCCTGATAAGGAGTTTCTGATCCATCTATACTAGATCCAGTTATAGTTCTAACTTGACCAGAAATATTAGTACCAGTAGGTGTAATATTTTGAACAATAGGAGTCAGAACTTCAAATGGTATATTATCTGTAGCATAGACACCCTCACCACCAGTAGATTTAGTTTGATTGAAGTAAAGAATTGGTAGACTTGTTCCTACTGATCTATTAACTCCATTAGTTGAAGTATCAATCTTAATATTATAATAATCTAATCCTTGAGCATCTGTAACAGTTGCATCTGAAAGATTGTGATCAGTATTAATCCTTCTTAAGGATACTCCATTCAATTCATACTTATGAGCATAATCTCCACTATCATGAGATAGTGTTTGAGTAGAATCTACTCCTCTGGTAACACCAGTTAATGTATTACTAACCACTCCACTATAAGAAAGAATCTCACTACCAACCTTAATATAACCTAAGTTAGTAGATCCAACACCTACATTTTCAAAGGATGCAAAGTCAGATCCATCATCAACTATAATAGATCCTGTAGATGAAGAGTCATAATCTGCTGCCAACTTAGTAGGAGTAACATCAGATTGAACATCTGTAAATGTTACTACATCTTGGTTGGTATGCATACCATGATTCTTCTGATTAACCTTGATATGAAGTCCATCTGTTGTGGTTGCAGGAGAACCTGATAACCAAACATTACCTCCAACAGTATGATTAAGAGTAACTATTCCAGCACTAGTAGTATATCTGATAGTCTTACCTACACCAGTTAAGAAATCACCTTGAACATTATCCAGAATATATTCATTAACTCCACCTAAAGCAGCAATAGAGAACTTAATATCTTTTCCTAAAGAACTAAATCCTACAGTATTAACACCAACTACATCACCTACAGAATATCCACTACCACCATTAGAAACAGTTGCTGCAACTGCTACACCATTAGTGATTGTAAGACTTAAAGTTCCATTTCTTCCACTACCAGTTCTAGTTACCATAGGAACATGATGGTATGTAGTACTTCCAGAAGAAGGAGTATAACCCACACCAGCATTTGTAATGGTTAAGTTACCACTTGCAGTTCCTGCTGATCCTACATAATTTCCTGTAGCATTGCTACCATCTTGAGAAATTATATTACCAACAGTTACACCAGTATCTGATATAGTAGTGTTAAATCCAATCCTTATTTTATTGGAAGAGATTTCTAAAGAATCTTTACGTAATGCATGAATGTCATCAGAGTAACTGAATAGACTTGGGTTTGTAAAGTTAACAGTTCCTTTATTTGGAGCAAACTGAGCTCTATAAAGAGTAAACTTAAGATCTTCCCACTGACTTGGATTCCAAGTTTCTCCATTTTGGGATTTAAAGAGAGAACCTAATGTAGGTTGAGAAGATATAAGAAGTTGCTCTGATTCAGGAGCATTTACTGTTTGAATATCTACTTCTCCAACTCTAGATATCCAAGTGCTATAGTTAGAACTTACTGAAAGAAGAACAACAGCATAAGTTTGACCTGGAGATAGGTAAACTGGACTTGGGAATATTACAGGGGTAACTGCAGTAGAGTTATCAGATAAGAAAACATTATCTGGTTCTAATATAACTTCACCAAAAGGAATAACCTCATCTGTTGGCAATCCAAGTTTTACTGTTCTTAACTGAACTATCAATGGCAATGTTTCATCTTTGGTTGCCATATATAAATCTAATCTACTAATAAATACACCAACATTATTTTCTACAAAGAAAGTTTGAGCAAGAGGGTCTGTTTTATTAGCACATAAAGGTCCATTAGCAAAAGAAGGATGGTTCTTACCTTCAAAGTGAGCATTAACACCTTGCCAATCATCTCCTGCTGCTTCTTTAGCTGTTCCTTCTGAAGAAGCTCCTAAATGAGTCTTCATAACTGCTATCTTTTCTTCTACAGTAGTTGCAGCCTTATATGCTGAATCATTAGCCCAATATGCTGCTCCACCAGCATCAGGTCCTCTACCTAATACTTCTACATATGCTTGTTCAATAGGATCTAAAGGTGTAGTTACATTTGCAACTATCCTACCAGTTCCAGTTCCAGTATCTGCACTTACATTTGTTAGAAGACCACCAGCATCAACTCTTGCATTTTCAAAATCAGTATAGTTATCATATACTGTCATATTTTGAGATTCTACGTTTGCAGGACTGAAATCAACAGTTTCCTTACCATACTCATTAGCATAGATTGTAGTATTATTGCCTTGTGAATCTACTGTTACTTGTGCTATTACGCCAGGAGCAGTATAAACTTGCTGCCAATGTTGAGTAACTGGGGGTTCATAATCTTGACTATCTGAACCTATTTGTTGAGTATCAGTTGTAGTATAAGTCTCTCCTCCGCCAGTAGTGCTACTTCTACTTTCAGTCTGTATTTGAGTATGAGTGTTAATATTCCTAACACTAATAATAGTAGACTGAACTGTTTCAATAGAACCAGATGCATCAAATACTTGAGAAGCATCCGTGCCTACATCAGTTGCAGATTGACTATTGGTACTGCTGCTAGTAAGTCTAAAGACCTTTTTACCAACTTCAAATTTAGGTGTAGTTATATCATTAGGGTTAGGTATAAAGAAAGATCCTCTTACTGATCCTAAAGTATCAGTTTTTAAGTGAACATTACTAATAGTTGCTTGAGCACTAGAAGTTTGTCCAACTAATTTAAGACCCTTCTCTACATATCCATAATAAGTATTTTCTGACTTATCTGATAAACTTAATGTATCAACATTTAAAATATTAGAAGTTGAAGAATATTCTGCTGGAACTATAAGAGTTTCTGAAGTTACATCATTATTAGATCCATCTCCTGCTGTAGGTAATATACTGTCAATTAAAACAGTTCCCCTTCTAAGAGGAGTAGATGAATAATAAGGATTGGTATTATATACTGCACCAGGATCATCATAAGGACCTAACTTATGATTAGATACAGCAGCTCTAAATCTAATTAATTCTTTTCCATCTTTTGTAGTTCCTATAACAGTCTCACCAACTTGGAAAGTTCCAGTAACCATAGTAATTTCAAGAAGTTTTGGAACTATAAACTTGTTAATATTTTCTCCATCAAAGAAACCAAATACACTAGTAGTTGGTTTCAAACCCTTACATGAGAAATCTAGATTTCTAGATCTCATATAAGCTGCTATATCAGTATTAAGTACTTTTGGACCTTCGTTTTGAGTACTAAAAGTTTCTCTTTCTATAGATCTAGTTGCCTTTCTTTCTTCAGTAATATCTACTGGATTAGTTCTAAATGTAGTTGTAGTAGTTCTAAACTTATTTCTTGATCTATATCCATTTCCTTCTGCCCATCCACCCCAATGGGTATTGCTACTTGAACTAATTTCTGTATCATTACTACTACCAGTCCATGTAGTTTCCCATCCACCCCATACTACAGGACTATATCCAGTATCAGGGTCCCATCCACCAGCTTCTACTTGTTCACTAGTTTCTGTATAAGTGGTAAGATCTTCTAACTTAGCATCTAAAACAACCTGATCCACCCATACATCGGATGCTGGAGTTAATAAAATACTTCCACCATAGTAGTTAATAAGGAAAGGTGTTACACTTTCAGTTTTAGTAGCAAATGGTTGCCTTACAAAAGGTACATCAGCATAATCTAAAGATAATACTCTTCCTGTTTGTCTAATACCATTAAAACTATTTCCATCTAGTTTTAAATCAAGTTCAGTAGTATAAGGTGAAGGTCTAAGTTCTCCATTCTTATAATCAATACTATTTTTTACAATAGTTTTCTTGAGTTGATTATCTGTAGTAGAAAAATCATCCACAAAGAATCCAGATTTAAATCTATTCAATCCATCAGTATCAGTAATCTGCATATTCAATGTATCTTTTTCCAATAAGGAAAGAGAAGTATAGAATTCTAAACTTTCAATTCTTTTCTCCAACCTATTGATATCACGCATCTGATATCTCTTATAATTCGCTAAACTGATATTTACATCATTAACTTCATAAAGATAAGCTGGTAATGAAATAGACGCAACTTCTAATGCACCATCAACAGCATTTGGCCATTCTGGAGTTTCTGCTGGAATTCCATTTACTAATTGGAATGTTCCATTTTTATTTAAATATATTTTATCAAGTCTAGGTAAATAGAATGAATAATCTAATATTATAGATTCATCAGATGCTAAAATATTCTGAGCAGAATTACCAGAAGCAGTAAATGATCTTCCCAAAAATTCAAATGGAGAATAAGTAGTACCAGAAAAATCTGACACTCTAGGTCTAATATCCAATATATCACTTACATTAGATTTATCAATGGTAGGTAAATCTTTATATGTGAAATTATCATATGAATTGACAGTAGTAATATCTCCTGTATCAGATGCTGTAAAATATGCAGATTCAAATACTATAGATAACCTTTTAGCTGGTTCATTATAACCAGACTTTCTAGTCATTCTTGCATAATCATAAATAGTACTTCTTTGACCATCATCATAAGTAAACTCTTCTGTTATATTATTTGAACCTAAAGTAGTAGAAGAAACTGTTGCTTCAATAGCAGAATCTTCAAATGTAATAATCTCATTATCCTGAAGAGTATAATCATTTAATGCAAGATAATTGATAGTAGAATCATCTTGTTTACTTACATATATTCCTTTAGCATTACTACTACCACCGATAAATTTTTCTCCTATTAAAATATCACCTGTTTTTCCAGTAGCACTATTAATAGAACGTAAAGATATTCTAGGGAAAATTGGATCACTAGCATTATTAGATTCTAATACTCCATAAATTTTTGTTGCATCTGGAACATTTAATGATATTTCTTCATCTTGAACTCTGGTTCCATATACAGTACCATAAGTAAGACCATCATTTAATGTAGTAGTTCCAATTCCAGAAGAAGAATCTTTAGAATTTGCTATAGTTAATACAGTTATTTTTTGCTTTTCTTTAACTTTTTCACGTACATTTATCTTTCTTAAAGTAGCTATTAATTTAGCAGGACTATTTCCTCCCAATCCATTAATAGTTATTTCAGTAGAACCTGTATTGAAATTAATTTTATCAGCAGAAAGTGATTCTGTTACTCCATCTGTTCTGATTAAAACATATCTTTCTTCATCATAAGGTAAAAATGTTTCATCATTACTTCCACTACTAATTGCTCCAGTTGAAGCATCAGTTATGGTTACATCAAATTGCTTTCTTATAGTAAATGAAGAGTTAGTTAAATCTACATCAGAAACATTTTTCTTAGGCAACTTAGTAAATAAAGTATTATCACTAGAAGCTTGGAATTGTGAAGTAAGTATCTTAAAATTAGATGGATTAATTGAAACAGTGGGCAATCCACCCTCACATATACCAGTAACAGTAGTTAATCCAGCAATAGTTAATGAATGTTGAGAAACACTTTCAACTCTTGCATATGATGTAGTATTAAATCCAGAATTAGTATATTCTACTATATTACCAACTGTAGCAATTCCACTAAAGAACTTACTAGGATCAGTACTAGTTACAGTTGAAATTCCTAGATATGCTCCATCAGTAGTAGCAGCACTAATATTAACTTCTCCTATATGAAATAAACTACTTTGTTTTACATCTGCATTAAAAGTACTTGCAGTACTTACAGTACCGTTAATAGATTTAATATCACTGGTAGTATAAGCAGTTGCTCCTGCAGCAATAAATCCTTCTTCATTTCCATTAAAAATAAACTGCTCTCCAGTAATAAAAGTTCCTTTAGTATTGTAAATAGTAACTGCTGTTGAACTACTTACTGCATTTCTCAAATATCCAGTAGCTCCACTAGATTTACCTTTAATATGAGTTGGAACAGAAAGACTGGTAGGAGCATTTAAAGCAACATCTGTATATGGTTGAATATCATATAACGCAATATCCCATTCATTAAGATCAGCATTAGTAGCATCATAAGAACCAGATTCTAAAGCAAAATCATATACTCTTGCTAGTCCAATTTCTTTACCTGCTGCACTAGTACCAATTCCAGTTATTCTTTGATCTCTTAAACTAACAGTATAATCTGTTCCTAAACCTATAATAGGTGAACCTAAAACATTATTTAATGTAAAAGTAGGTCCAGTAACATAGTTAATACTTTGATTCTCTAAAGTTTTAGTAGTTCTTGGTTTTTTAAAATCTAAAAAAGAAGGTACTATAGTTTCTACTTCATACCCTTCAATATATGCTTTTCCAGGAGATAACTTATAAGTTCCTAAATCTTCACTTGGGTCATTATTATTATAAGTTTTCTGATCTTCAGCAAAAATTCCATTGTTTCCTTCAAAATCATTTAATGTATTTCTTGGAGTAAGAGTAAATGGTTTAACATAATAATTCCCAGACTCATCAAATGTTCTTCTAGCAAATTCCTTACTTAAATCATTATACTGAGATTTATCTTGAGCAGAAGCAACTATACCATTTCTTACTTCTAATAACTCTATAAAATTAGGAGTAGACTGTTGATTAATGTCTACAGCTTCCAATACCAAATCTAATGCTAATCTATCTGCTCCAGGTGCTGTATAGTTACTATATCCAGCTGCATTATCTGTTAAAGATTTATCTATATCAGAGTTTATAACATTTTCAACAACTCTAAGTCCTACTTTAGCACTAACAGTATTAATAAAAGGACTTAATATAGTAGTTTGTTTTTTAACTTGAATAAAATATCCTCTAGCAAAATATATCCCTTCAGATAAAACAGCAGCACATCCTATAAAAGCACATACCCCATTCATTAATTGAGCAACAGATTCTCCTGGTTGAAAAACTATACCATTTGCAGTAGTAAAGGGTTCTCCATCTAAAAGTAAAGACTCTCCAGATAGACATCTTTCTGTATTATTAGCTCCACTATTTAAATAATTTACAAATATAACATAAGAATTATCAGAATATATGCTTGCCATATATCCTTTAACTTGAACTTTTATCCCAGATTCACTACCTATTAAATATTTCCCTCTCAAATTTTCAAGATAATCTTTAACATTAAATCCTTTATTAGATGCTTGTATTTTAAGAGACTCGTAAGCGTTAGAAAACTTAATTCCTCCACCAGTTACAGAACTTCCTTCTTTAAAAATATGACTTCCAAACTTTTCAATTTGATCTTGAAGAGTAGATTGTAAACCAGTTAGTTCTCGTGCTTGGACTGGATATCCTGGTTTAAATAATATTTTATAATATTTGTCATTTGCATTAAAGTCGTCATAATAAGGTGCGACGTTTAAATTAGTTTCCTGTGGCATGATTCTTTAGAATTGCAAAATGACTTTGATATCTTCTCTTTGGTTAGCAGACCTAGTAATAGAAGGTCTGTTATCAACATAAATTATATTTCCAGAGTATTTCTTAACTTCAGGATTAGAAACTCCTTGATTAAAACTCTGTCCAAGGTAATATGTTCTATTATTTATTATGGTACTTATACCAGGACTACCTGCTGTTCCAAAGTTGGTATCTATACCCAAAGTACCTTCATTACTAGCAATATTAACAGACCCTCCAGTATCAGGAGTTGCTGTAAATCCATGTAAAGAATATCCATATGTAGGATCTGTTTTTAAAGATCCATCACTATTAAATCCAACCAAACTTTTATCTTGCCAATACTTTAAAACACCAGTTGTTTGATCATAAGAAACCACCCTTCCTACTGCTGTAGATCCTATACCTATAGTTTGAGTTACTTGTCCATCCAAATTAAAGGTAGCAGTAGTATAACCTGCTCCTATTAGTTTTAATGCATAAAGTGAACTTGCTTTAGATAAGTCTAAGTTTGCAGTAGAGTTATAAGCCTCTGGATTTTCTACAATACCTATTCTAGCGATTTGGTTTCCAGTTATAAAATCTGGATTAGAAGCATCATTTTCTATTTTAGAATAAACTAAAACATTAGTTGCTCCCAATTCCCTATAAACATCTGCACCATGTCCACCTTGAGGAGGAATAATAACATTGAAAACTGGAACTGTAGTACCAGTCGGAACACCACCAGCGGTCAAATCTAAAGTTCCATAAGTATATCCTGATCCACCTTTAGATACATTTACTGATTCTACTTTAGCATCATTATTAATAACAATAGTTGCTTCAGCACCAGAACCATCTCCATTTACAGGAACACCAGTATATGTTCTGTTAGCAGTTCCTATACCAGCTCCCCTATTAGTAATAGTGATAATTTTTAATTGCCCACTAGTAGATGCATTATCTCTTACTGCAGAGTTATCTGTACTTGTTTCCCAATCAGTAGGAACTGGAATAAAATTTGTAGAATCAAATTTAGTTATATCACTAGGTTTAATAGTAAATAAGTATTTCCAAATATAACCATCACCACTATCTCCTGCTGATTTTGGTTCTAAATCAGTAAAGGTAGGTTGATCTAGAGAAGGTCTACCTGATGTATTCTCTGGATCTGTACCATTCTGGAGGCAAATATAAACTTTATAATCTTCATTTACAACATAGTATTTTGCAGCATATAAATTAGTTGATCCTGATGGTTTTGCTGTATTTGATCTACTAATATCACCCCTATACATATCATAAGTTATACCTGATGTCCAAGTATTCTTATTAACCATCCTACGCACATCAGAAGCAGTAATCTTCTTCAATGCAATCATAGTATCCCAATAATCATCTTCTTGATCAAAACTATCCTTAGGAGATGGAGGATTAGATTCCCATGTAGAAGAATAGTTAGTAGCATTAGGCAAACCAACAAAGGAATAATATGAATTAACAGTAGAAGTTGCTGCTGAGACAAAATTCTTAGCATTCAATATTCTAAGTTGATCAGTTATAATGGCTGACATTTTTACTATTTTTTAGTTATTTATGAGTTATAATTTATATATCTTAAAGGATTCACTCTTTCAATTATAGGAGAAGTATTTACTCCCACTAAACCAGTACTATTACCAGCATAAGATGTGAATGTTCTTGCAGATCCTCTAGGAGAAGTTTGTATTCTTCCCCAACTATATTCTCCAAAGAACTCACTATATCCAAGTCCAGTCAATCCATTATAATCTTGAACACTGACTGTAACTTGTGCAACATAAGTCAACCCAATTCCTATACCCATAGTTTGAGCAATAGAAACTTGAGCAACTTCATACACATTATCTAGGAAGGAAGTTCCTATACCAACAACAGTTCCATCTTGATATAGAGAAGTTACTGAAGCACCTACATTAGAATTAAAGACTGTAAAGTAATATCCAGTTGAAATACCACTTACAGTTAGAGCACTTCCTACAACAGATGCATCTCTAAATAATGATTCTTTTGGAAGAAGTAAATCGAAGACAATACCAGTAGATGCTACTCCAACAGAAGTAGTAGAAATACCAGATATAATTCCAAAATCTCCAGAATAAGATACATCATTAATAGTTTCCAAAGAAGAAACTATTTTAGGTTCTCCTATCAAAACTGCAGGAGCAGCAGTGCTAGTATAAGCAAATCCACTAGTAGTTCCCCCATAGGAAACTGTAATAGCATTCACAGTTCCTACTCCACTTATAGTAGCAGTTGCTCTAGCACCTTGAGAAGTAGTCAATCCTATAGGAGTAACAATGGAAACAGTTGGTGCTATGGTATATCCTACACCAGGATTTGTAATATCAAATGATGATACAGTTCCAGCAACAGAAACAAAAGCAGTAGCAGATGCTCCAACTAAACTATCCTGAGATATAATCCTAATATTAGATTGTCCAGTATATGCTTCTTTAGAACTATCAAAGAATGTTCTTATATTAGAAACATATATTACAGTAGATCCAACTCCCACAGATTGAATAATATTAGTATTAGGATAAATTAATGGTTCGTAATGAGGTCTATCCTTAGTAACTACTTGACCATCAATAACTTTATCTGCAGTTTGTCTAGACCACATAACAGATCTTTGGAAACTTTCATTAGTAGTAATACCAGGACCAGGATAAAGATTGGTATTAACACTATCTGAAGAATTAATAGTAGTTACAGTTCTTTTATCTTCTTCTAAAGAAATAGATTGATCATATAACTTTAATTCATCTCCTTTCTTAACTGTTTCTAAAATATCAACACTGCTAACATCAACTGATCCAGTTCCTTGATAGAAAAGAATCTTAGAAGTATCACCTGATTTGGGAGCTTCCTTAAATCTAATATAACTACCACCTTTAAAGGTATATCCAACATCAGGAACCTGAAGAATATCATTAACAAATACTAATAAAGCAACCTCAACATCAATATTAGATCCTGGTTTTGATTGAATGGTTTGCTGAACACCATTTAGATTCAATGCAAAAGAAGTTGTTTTACTATCAAATAATGAATCTAATGGATCTAAAACTTGGAAATCTCCTACAGTCCATCCAGCAAAAGTATCACTAATAGTTTCTTGAATAGTAAGTTCAAATTGT
>VTLG01013344.1_pt1 | contig 17639 bp, 18 predicted proteins | sample 4694571 | NCBI WGS metagenome assembly VTLG01 (sample SAMN12604809, study PRJNA352737) | marine metagenome | biome: ENVO:00000447; feature: ENVO:00000209|ENVO:00000569|ENVO:01000036; material: ENVO:00002151; isolation source: viral sequences binned using virsorter ... | reverse complement strand
CGATACTATCCGTTGAGTCCAAGTCATTTGGACTTACATACAGGATATTACCTCGTGCATTTTTGAGAAAATTCTCTAGTCTGGATAAACCCATGTTATTGTTCCAAGTTATACGTATCCGTTATGGATTATTTATCAAATCCAGAAAGGAGATAATTTATTAATCAGCAGCCTCTGCAGTATTTCCCGCAGCCACCCAGGCCAAATACTCTTGATAATCTGTGTTATCTGCCGCAAATGGAATGGAGGAAATAACACTACCATCAGTCTTTTGCACTGATTTAGGTACATTTCCTTTTGGATCTGCTCCATATAATTTGTATCTAATTGCCATAGTTAAAGCTCCGCAGAGAAAGAAATGTACATACCATCTTCTTGGGACTGTATCATACCAGCTTGTCCAGCTGTTGCACCACTGCTGCCGCTTTTAGCAATACAAATGGTTTTGCCATCTACTGTGCTATTTATTATTGCCATAGTATCAGCACCATATGCAGCACTATCATTCTGAGCTTGGAATCTACAATCGTTATAACCCGTATAGGTAGGTGTTGTTCTCATAGGTACAGGATGCATTATAGGGTAAGTGAAATATGTATCAGCCCAAGCAGCACCTGGTATTCCAATACTATCTCCATTATCTCCACCACATTTCCAGTAATATCTCTGGCATCTCTGTAATTCATCACCATAGCTACGATGCTCGAACGGTGTGGCATATGAGCCAACTTCAAGCTGAACGCCTGTGACTTCAAATGTTGAATCATTTGTTGTCCACCATGTTGAAGTTTGGTCTGTACTTCTTTCTCCAGAATTCCAAGCTGCCCAAGCATTATTAGTGACACCACTAGCAGTATAATCTGTTCCATAAAATGCAACAGGCCAAACTTGAAAACCTGCTCCATTATTATTATCTATTTGAAGATTAGTATTGCCAGGAATTGTTTTTGTAATTTTTGTCCAAGTATTAGCACTTAAAGAACCTAAACTAAACGGATATGCATAATTTGAACCATCTGCTGTTTTTACAAATCCATGATATTCTTGAGCAACACTTGCTCTTACCCAATAAGAAAGTGTTATATAACTTGAAGACGATTTATAATTCCAACCACTATTTCTAATATCTTGTGCTTCTATCGCTTGCATAAAGTTAATTTGTGACGCTGCCTGAAGACCACTTGTTTTGTTTCCATTCGTTATTTTTGCTGCTTGTGTCAGTCCTACTAGATAAGGTGCATCACCACTTGTTACATCTACTTGAGCAAATGTTGGTGCTTCGTCAGTTGAGGCGTATTCATGTTGCCAACGATCTACGTCTCCATAACCACTTGTAGTAGATGAAGTAGCACGTTGAGCCAATTGCATAGCTCCGTTAATTATTATATTTCTGTTGCTTAATTGACCTTCTGAAGGTACAAAAGCAGCAGCAGTACATACACCTGTTACTGCTAATGAACTTCCTATAGAAATTCGTCCATCAGTACGAACACGCAGTCTTGAAGTAGTACCATGTCTTATATCTAAATCATCTGAAACATTATCTATAACATTTGGTCCATTTCCACCACCCTTATGATATATTAAGAAATCATCACCATCTCCTAATTTTAAACCTACATTATCTCCTGTATCTAAACCACTTCCACTAATAGATACATCAGTACCACAAGTAATAATACCACAAGTAATATTTCCATTAGAATATATTGTAGCAGCACTACCAACTTGAACCCCACCCTCAAAAGTTCCAATTCCACTTGTTTTGATAGAGAAACCTTCAATACTCAGACTACCATCAGCAGCCTTTACAGTGTCATCCGTCCCTTTAATGATAACGCCCATTTCTGTCCAAATATGACTTTTAGATATTTATAAAAAAAGTAATAGGGGTAAAAAATACCTGGAGTTTTTTCCCCGCCTTTTTTGGAATTAAAAGCTAGCCTCCCCTGAGGCTATCGGATCTGTGTACACTAACCGATCTTCAGGACACATAGCACGTACTACTCCCAACACATTCATAAATTGTTCTGTATTATCACAAACTACTTCCTTACTATCCCCTTCATTGGAATAGATATAAACTGTTTTCTTGGTGGGGTCTACCACACATTTCATTAAATATTCTTCGTCCATCCAAGCACTTATCATACTCATATGAGTATACCAGATATTTCAGGTTTTGTCAAATTAGTTAGGCAGCAGTAGATGTAATCTTTTCAAATCGACTGGCAGCTTCATTGTAAAAACAAATATCTCCAGTGGATGTATTATAGAATAAAGATCCAGCTTCCAGTGGAGCACTAGCAATACCAGCATATTGAGGAAGTTGAAACTTTGCGTGACTCCAATCACTATCCCCAATGGTACCAAAACCAATTCCTCCTTCATATTCTCTACCAGATCCACTTACTCCACCAGTAGAACCAATAGTTACATTAGTAGACGTTATGATGCCACAACTGATGTCCTGACTAACATCCATTCCGAACGTAGCAGACTCGTCCTTAATCTCAGATCTAGTATTTTGACCTGCTGTACTATTATCAAAATAACTGTAGTAATTTGCCATAGTGCCTCCTAATTGTATCCTGCGATCTGGTACTTACTATTATCACCAGGATAATCCGCAGGACTTGTACCTTCATACTCTACAACCAATCTCTCTATATCTTGTCTCTCTCCAAACACATGATAATAACAATTAATAGGCATTCCACCTTGTGCTTGTAGATGAATCTTGGTTGGTTCTACTCTCTTCACAATAACATTCTGATGTGCTCCTATTGGTTGTAATTGAACAGTAATGGTTGTAGGATCTACTAAATCTTCCCAATACTCTGGAAGATATATTACATTCTTATTTCTCACTTTTCCTCTAAAATAGACACCATTTTCAGGGCCTTCTACACAAACATACCTTAACCTATATCCCTCTTTACTGGGATGAAGCATGTCAAAAGGCTTTGCTCCCGCAGATCTACCACCAACCCCAGTAGTTATACTACCAGAATTATGAGCACCAATAAAAGTTGTAGCATCAATGGTTCCTGTCTGTTTTGTATCACCTACCTGAGTTGTATTTCCTATTATATCAACATCACCATTAACCCTTAAAGATTTGGAACTACCACCTTCTGTATCAGGACCAACCATTAAGGTTGCTTCTACACCACTATAAGAACCAGAATCTCCTACTTGTACAGGCCCTTGAAGATATGTAGCCCAATTAATTTTATTCTCACCAGTTACCTTAGTCCATTCAGGTTCATTATTGGGTTCATTTACTTTTAGTTGACCCTGATAAACCCACACCTCATCCATTTGAAATGCCATTAGACTTCACCTCCTGTTTGAGTGTCATTTTTTCTAGTTGCTTTAGATATACCAGTAAAGAAATCAGTAGTAACATCTAAAACAGCAGCTTCTAATCCTAATGTAGATTTACTCGCAACTAATTTTAAAGTTTGCTTTCCTTCAACCAGAATCCTTTTTGATTTCATTTCAATACGTTCATTAGCAGTGACCATGAAATGTCCTTCCTCACCCACACCATTAGCAACAAACTCAATAGAATCTCCTTCTAATTTAATCTTTCCATCAGTTGCTTTTAAAGTAATGTCACCATGATCAGCAATAATAGTAATTGCTTGCTTACCTTTAATCTTTTTCTTTGCTACTGGATCCCACCCCAAATCCTCACCTGCGTTTAACACAAATGATTGAGGCACACTTATTTCAGTCCAACCTTTACGTTGACCATCCTCATCCATCGTAATGAAATGTCGTGGATCTAATCCAGTGACACTCCAACTTGATCTAACATCTCCTGTAGGACTGAGACCACCAATTCTTATGACAGCATTAAGAGCACCAGTAGCCCAACCCCACCAATTCTTCTTCTCTCCTGTAGGTGTATTAGTTCCCATTAATTAGTCCCCTTTATACTTTCAGGTCTACTATCATAGACCCTAATCTTTGTTCCACCTGCAGCAGAGGTACCAGCATACTTAACTCCATCTGCGAAATAAACATTTCCATAGTAAGATTTACCATCAACATACCCTGTAATGTTTGCACCAACAAGATCAAATACCTGAACAACATCTGAAGGAGGTGCTACTTCTGGGACGAAAGGATCACGAATGATATCAAAAACAGGAACGAACCTTGCATTTAAACCTTGATCACTTGGCATAGTTATACGTGGAAGTTCAGTAAAGTTTCCACCTTTTTCTACTTTTACTTTCGTAATCTTACCAAAAGCACCACACTCATATGATAAAACTGTACCATTATTAGGTGTGACTGTCAATTTATCTACTCCACAATTATAATTTATTCCTGCATTAGTAACAACTACATCAGTAAGTTTAATAAGTGCAGGATACTGAGGAACAGTTTGAGGTGGTGGAAGATATCCAAAACCAGTATCTAAAACAACAACTCTTTTAACTCTACCATTATGAATCTCTGTCTGAAGAACAGCACCCTTTCCATTTTTACAAGGATCAATCACTTGTATCTGTGGAGGAGTTTTATATCCAAAACCTGGTTTAACTATATCAACAGCAAGTAAATTTCCATTAACATCTACTACTGGATTAGCTTCTGCACCAATCCCACCTCCACCAAAGAAATGAAGTGTTGGTGGACCACATGGTTGAGGGCCTACCTTACAAGGATCTGTTCTTCCTAAATCTTTTGTTGTAAGTTTATTAACTCCATCTATATCCAAATACTTTACCTTAGCATCTCCATTAACAAAAACAAAAAGAGTACCTGGATTTAATCTTTCATACTCATTAGCAGAAGCAATTGATACATCTCTGACAACTCCTTTAGTCTGACTAATGTAGGATACTTTAATACTATCTGGTGAAGTAGGTACTATTGGCATTATGCTAACCCCCTACCTGAAAATCGAGGCCGATCTCCATCTAAATCTTGTTTCATTTCATTTATAGCACCAGGTAATCCTTCTTGCAGTTGACTAAATCCTGTAGTGAACTGAGAGGATGCTAGATCTAATCCTTGAGTAATCTGAGAACTATCAAAGACATTACCAAGAGATGGTACATCAAAGTTACTAGTTATAGATGATAAATTAAGATCACCTGAAAATGAATCAGCAATTGAAGTTAAATTAAGATCTCCACTTAATGCACCACTAAGATTACCAGCAACCCCTTCAAGATTACCAAGTTGACTAGTTAATCCTTCAAGATTACCAAGTTGACTAGTTAATCCTTCAAGATTACCAAGTTGACTAGTTAATCCTTCAAGATTACCAAGTTGACTAGTGGCCATATCAGTAATAGATTGAAGACTAGGAATCTCAGGTAACCCATTACCTCCACTTAATAAACTAAATGCAGTATTAGGTGAGAAATCTGGTATAGGAGCAGAGCCAAATATAGATGATACATCCCCAACAAAACTCATTGCCTTATTAATATCAAAATCCATTCCCTTAAGTGCTCCCAAACCTCCAGGTAATAAATTTCCTAAACCTCCAGGTAATAAACTACTAAGTCCTCCTCCTCCTAATAAACCACCAATTCCTCCACCCGATAATAAACCACCTGCTGCACCAGCAATACCAGCAACCTTAGATAAAGCACCAAGAGGTGAAGATCCTCCTGCTTTTGCTCCAGCTTCACCAGACTCTCCTGCTGCTGCAACTACTGCAGGGGCTATTGCATTATCAAACCCAGTCATAACTTCATTAAGAACAGAACCTAGCACTTCCCCCATAACTTCTTCGGTAGCACACATAGGAGTAGGAGTATAATATCCTTCCGCAGGTAATGGTGGAACAAGTTCTGAACCTGGCCCTTCTAATTGAGGTTGAGTAGGAGGAGGTGAGGGAGAACTATTTTTCTTTTTCTTAAAAGCATTCTTTAATGCACCCAATACAGTACCCAGAAGTCCCGCATTAATACCATCAAATGTACTAGCAAGATTAGACAAACCACTCAGTTGAAACTTACGCATGTCCAAACCAGCACTAGTAGGAGCTAATGCTAACATCTGTCTCATCTGATCACCAAATTGACCTGTAGTATATTGTTCTACTCTACCCATTATACCACTCATTTGTTTAGTTATTTCACCTGCTTTACTTTCTATTATCTCATCAACTGTCTTACTAAGTTCAAGCATTGGAACACTAGCAGAAGATGTAAAATCAACCAGTGCCTTCTGTGCATCTGCTATCTCTGTACTCATCTGCTCCATAGCAGTTTGAATATTCTCGGTCTCAATATTAATACTTGTAGCAGGACAAGAGAGAGCAATTTTTTTTGTTAATACTTTTTCTATTGCCTCTGTTGCTGATGTTGATATGTTTATTGCGTCTCCAGAAGTTTCTGTTGTTGCAGTGGACTTTGGATCTGTTACTTCTCTTGCTAACACATTAGAAGGATCCTCTGAAGCATTAGCATACCCACTCATCGGTGCAAAGATATGGGATTTTAAATCTGGTATCTCTGTCTTAGCATTATTACCCAACACTCCCATGATGACAGGGACTTGTTGATCCTGACCATCTAAAAAGAAACCAAAAACAAAATTACCTTGACGTAGATTAGGTGTAGTAAAAGCACCACCTTGACCACCACCAGCAGTCACAGGATACATCACCTGAGCCCAAGGAAGTTGATCATTAGGAATTGATGTGCTATCACCTTCTTCATCTTCATCTTTACCATGAAGACCCATGATCCTTACTTTGTATCTAAATCCCCATCCAGGAATGTCACTAGGTTCTTCAAACCTACATGATTCTTGATTGCCACGCCAATTTTCGGAGGGAGCTATTTGGCCAACCCACCATAAGAAATGACTTCCCAGAAAACCTGGATTAAATAATGCTCCCTCCATAAATTACTCGTCGTATACTCTACACTCTAATGAATCAGGATGATTGTCACAGTAAACTTCTAAATGCTGATCCGCATGGCGTGTGTGCCAATCATTAATCTTAGCACCACCAGGATTCTCTTCATCCTCTTCATGATCATGAAAAGCATCGTTATGAAGTTTTAAATCTTCTTCACTGTACTCTAACATACCATGATTGACATGTTCTTTATGATCCTTTGGATCAATATAAACCTCGTGGTTTAAATCGTGTTCTGGAATTTTAGTAGTCATAGTTTTCTCCCTACTATGGATATTTATTGTGACTCAGTTTGAGTAGGAGTTCCTTTTCTACCTACTGTGTCTCTTACCACACTTAATTTAGTAAAGGTTCCCAACTCAGCGTCCACAAGATGGCATAAATCAGATATAATATACTTTCCTCCAGATTCTTTGTCAACCTCATCATCTTTCTCAGCTTTAACAGATGGAAAATCAATAAAGATAACATCCCCTGCATGTAAACTAAAATCTCCTGGAATAGTTATTGTTTCTACCACAGAATACAATTGATTATATCTACGAATTGCTTGATTCAATACTGTTTGTGATTCAAAATTCTCCAATGCATTCTTATCTATTTGTTCATCAGTATCACCAGTAGGAAGAGATCCTGTATCAAGTAACATAAATGTAGTACGTGTTGCATTTACTTTGTCATCAAACTTAAATTTTTCATTTAACTGAGGAAGTCTCTTACCTCCTGTTGTAGTTCCTTTCTTAGCCTCTTCAGCAGTTTGTTCAATGACATCATAAGCACAATTAAATGGATCAAAGACAACTAATCTAGTTTGATATGCTCCCATCTTCAATCTTTCTTGTGCATCTAAAAGAATTTCAGAACTATGCATTAATATTTTACCATCATAACCTGGAGGAACTGTTCCATGTGAATCTGCATGTTCATTATAAACAAAAGACTTCTTAGGTTTCTGTGCAAACATTGCATCAATCGATTTAAAATGATATCCCTCTGATGTTTGAAAGAAAAGAAATCCTGCAGTATCTCCTCTCTTCCCATCTTTACTAGGAATTCCTAGTCGAGATAACCAATTCAATGTGTAAAAAGATTTACGACCATTACCAATAAAATTATAATTATTACTTGTCTCTTCTATATCTAATTTCTTTTCTGTCTTTAAATAATCTTCAAATATCTTTTTAATATGATCAGAAATTTTTCCATCCATTCTAATATTGATACGAGATTCTCCTTGTTCATTACGAATAACTTCTTCAGGAACTAACCTTATATTAACCAAGTTTCTATTAGTCTCTTCAATTAGAGGAGTTACTTTATTAACATACAATGCATTCTTCTTCTCTAATTTTATTTCATTCTCATAGTTATCTTCCATCTTCAACTCAACTTCTTCTGTCCCCACTAAAGGAAGACCTTCCAATACTGACTTACCATCAACAGAAAATCCAGCATCTACAAAAGTACATTCTACTTTAATAGAATCCATTGTAATACTTTCAAAGTATTTAATCTTAGGTCTTGATCCTGACCCTAAAAGGCTAACATCCGTATCATCAACATTAGATTTTACAGTCAACTTAAGTATATTAGCAGGTTCAGTACCTTTAGGTGTAATGGGAGTGTTAGACATACTTATTAGCTCTTACCTCTATTTAACCTTTATATAATAGATCCATAGAGGGATCTCCACCACCAGATGGAGATCCTCCTATTTCCATTCCTTCTGACATTGATTGTTCAAAAGTTAAAGTCTTAGTCATGCTTGTTGGTAATACTACAGTAACTGGTGAATCAGTAGCACCAGTTTCATATTCAGCATAGGATCTAATCACATTTATAACTTGATCCTTCGTACCAGCAGCATTTATATTTGATAATAGATCTCTAATATGAGTGGTAGTATCTGCATCAACAACAAACTCACCTGCATGTAGTAGTGTTGTAGTATCTTTAGGAATAAATCCACCTCTTAATTTTTTATTATTCTCTTTCGCTAGATTTCTTTTACCTGTTCCAGCCCAACCAAGGAAATCCCACCAAGATCTAGCATCCTTTTCTTCTTGAGTAGCACCAGTTCCAGCCCATCCAAAGACATCCCATCCTGCTCTTCTATCCTTTTCTTGTTGAGAAGCACCAGTTCCAGCCCATCCAAAGATATCCCATCCTGCTCGTTCTCCTTCTTTTCTTTTTTTTGGTGCTTTAGATGGATCAGATTTCTTACCGCCAAAAATTAAATCATATATTATACCACCCAATAAATCACCACCCATACCACCTAAAAACATACCAATCGCAGTTCCAACACCAGGAACTGGTATTAGAGTTCCAAGCAGACCACCTATCCATGTACCTAAACCAGCACCTATTGCCATAAATGCTGCTTTACCTAAAGGTTCCTTAAAAACAAAAAAGTTTAAAGCAAAATCAAGTAATGCACCAATAATTGGAATCTTTTTTACGATAGGACTAATAAACTTCTTACTAAACTTTAATAATTGTTTACTACCACCCTTACCAAGAGCAGTAACAACTCCTTTTCTTAATAATTTTGTACCAATCCCTCTTGTAGCTTGCTTTCCTAAAACATTTTGAACTCCCTTCCTACCAAATCTTTCAAGTGCTGCTTGCTCACCATATCTCTTTGAATATCTTCTTATCATTGAATTCCTGGTCCCCTGTGCAGTTCCACCAGTTAATCTACGTAAAACATTACCAGATCCTCTTCGGAATCCTCCTTGAGCACCACCCAATGACCTACCAAGCTGAGTAACTTTTCCACCACCAAATGCACCACCCCTAGCACCAATCAATGCAGCAATCAATGCAACATTCATTAACTTAGTAAATGTCTCAGTAAATTTATTAAATGTATCTACTCCTTTCTGTCCAAATAAATCTCCTACCTTCTTTTCAACCCCAGTAACCATTTTATATCCCACATTTATAATACTCGCCAACGCATTAAACCACTTTCCACCCCAATCAATTATTGAGTCAGCAACAGTAGCAACTACATTCAGATATTTTTGTAGTTGTGGTAGCATATCTATCAATTTAATAGTCAACCATCCAAAAAGCATATTAAATATAAATTTCTTAAGCATTCCAAAGAACCCTAGTTTAGGAAGAGGAACACTCATTCCTTTAGGTTTACTTTCTTTATCCTCTTTCTTTTCCAACTCTCTTTCTCTTTTACCTCTCTTCTCTTGCTCCTCCAATCTTACCTTATCTCTCTGTTGATCTTTATCAGTCCGATAAGAATCCTTTAAAAAAGTATCAATACTAATAGTAGTTGTCTTGATCCTAAACAAAGTTCCTTTTAAACCACCTTCATTCTGACCACCAACAGGTACAATAGAAGATGATGCACTGGAAACTTGAGAAGGAATAAGAGGAGCACTAGGACGAACAGAAAGTGCTCCCCCTCCACCATACTCACCTTGTTGTTGCATCACATTCTTTACATTCCGTCTTCTATCACTCTTATTATTTCTTCCCATTAATTTATTAACAGCTACTCTCTTAGCCGTACTCTTTACCGCACCTTTAATAAGAGCTCCCCATGCCATTTTATCTTACAAACCCCAACACTTTTACTTTCTGAGACATCCCACCATCAGTAGGAAAGACATCAAATATTGGTACCTGTGAGAATGTCGTAGGATTTACTTCTTGATCAGGTGAATTATTCCCTTCAGGTGTAATAACTACTGCTTGACTTTTCTGAACAGGAGTAGATGGAATATCTGTACTAGTTGCGGATTGAATAGAAGAAGCTGTACTCTTCATTTTACTAAACAAACTCTGCATAGTATCAGCAAGAGCATCTACTTCTGGACCTTTTTGTTCCATAATAGATTTAAAAACTGTAAGTTTCTCAATCATAGTTTGCGATATAGATGGAACCTTTCCTCCCTGATTATAACCCCTAGAAGGAGAACCACTATTATTTCCTCCACCAAATGAATTCATTGCTGCAAATGTATTAGCACCCCATTTTTGAACCGCAGGTCTGGACATAACAAATTCACCAGCAGTTAATCTTGCAGGTACGTTATCTACACCACCAGGCCCTCGTACTACACCACCTTTAGCATATTCTCTTGGTTTAATCAAAGGAGGAAGTACAAGTCCACCACTTTTAAATCCCTTAGCATCCATCATCTCATCCAACTTATTATTCTCTGCGTCAGTTCTATCTCCTCGTGGAATGACAGGATTATCATTTACTGTCTCTGTTTCTCCCGAATCACCTTGATTATTTTTTAAATTATTAGCAGTAACAACTCCTGCTGTAATAAGACCTCCACCTATAACTGCTGCAGCAACCCACGGATTCTTCATCATAGCAGCTATTGCTATCACCATTTGAGGTATCCAAACTGTTATCATTTTCACAAGTAATCCAGACACCAATCTACCAAAAGATGTTCCAAATAAAAGAACAGCAGCAGTCAATGTAGGCCAATAATCTTGAACAAATTTAATGATTGCAAAAACTTTCTCTTTATTCTTAGGATCCTGCCACCAATCCAAAAACTTCATAACAATACGTCCCATAATAATATTAGTTAAGAACTTTATAATCTGACCTAATACACTCTGAACTGGAGACAATATCTTCTTTGCTTTTTTAGCAACTGCTTTAAATGCCTTTGATTCTAAAATACTTTCTCTTAGATTTCTTTTCTTTGCTTCTGCTTTTTGAGATGCTTTAGTTCCAGTCTTCTTCTGAAACTGTTCCTGATCTATTAAAGTATCCCGAATAGAATCAACTGTCTCTGCAATTGATTGAACGATAGGTAATAAACCAACAGTACTATCAGATGATTCGGTTGATATATTTTCTCCAACATTATTCCCTCCTCTATAAGGAACAATAGCACTGGCACCTGTAGTATCTGCAGCAACTTTCTGTACTCCACCTATTGCGGTACCTTTCTTAAATGCTTCTGCACTTATCTTTTTCTTTGTAACTTTAAAGTTTGGATCTGCTTTCTTTCTTCCTGCTCTTACTCTTTTTACTTCATCCACTAAGATTGGAATCCTATTATCACTAGGATTACTAATCGTTAAAGTATTAACTGCCTCCTTCAAAGCACTAAGATAATCCATATCAGAATCGATGTCCCAAGGTTCTACGATTCCGAGATCAGAAATTATTTTTATAGGACTAATACTAGTGGTTGGCATTTTGTTGTCGTTGTTTTAACTGTTCCTCTTCAAGATGTGCTTGGAGAAGACCTACATAAATGTCTCGTTCCCAAGGCATCATGTTTTCAATCTCTGTTAAGCTGTATTTATGGTACTGCATCAACGCAAAATTGAGTCTGAAATAAGATTCCAGGCTCATATATACCATTCCTATCCGAAAAAAGACGCTAAGCCCTCCAGTACCACGTCACTCTTAACTTTTGTTTTTGGATTTGTTACCTTAATAGTATGAGTTAACTTAGGCATTGTTGTAAAGAACCCTTCAATCTCTTTAAACTGAGATGAATTCATTGACTCAAGGAACTCATTGATTTCTTTCTTAGTACAATCTTCAGTTGCCCAAACCTCCTCTTCAGTATAAATCTTATCAATACATGATCCAACCAAATCAAATGACTGATCCATCTGACTCTTCTCATTAAGATCAAAATTATTTTTAATAAATTCATTCAATGATGGATACTTCATCTCCATCATAATAGTCTTATCAAGTTTAATCTGATTAGTATGATCTTCACTCCTCTGAACTTTAATATCATCTAAGTTAATATTAACAGAAACTTGTGTCTCATTATCATCAGGGCAAACAATATTCACTTCAAGATCTTCACCTACAGACTTACCTCTAATATTTAAAAAGAGATACTCAATATCAAATGTAGGAAGATGTTCTACCTTAATACCTTTAGTAAGGATACAAGATTTAAGTACTGCTTTAATAGCAGTTGTGATCTGCTTCGTGTCTTCACTCTCCATAGCAAGGACAAGAAGTTTCTCTTCTTTAACTAGGAAAGGTCTATATTGTATGGTCTTTCCTGTAGATGGCAACTCAAGTTCATAAGTTGGCGTAGCAATTTTTGGTAAAGGCATAATCTATCCAGTTCAGTGTATTTTATTTAGAAGAAATTTCTAACCCTCTTAGAAACTTGACTTTTTGCAACATTCCCAAGAAGTCCAGCAATTTTTCCACTACCTAATGATTTAGTTATAGTATTACCTATTGTATTACCTGCTGCTCTTGCAACAACATTAGAAATACCACCAGGAGTAAATGCTTCTCCATTAAATAAAGATTGTTTAATTGGATCAAGGAAACCAGCAAATCCACCAAGCCCTTCATCTATAAAGTATCTACTATATGTCATTGATACTGTACACTTTAATAAAGATGATGCTTCATAAGAAACAGGCATTGATGCAATTGCTAAAGGATAACAATTGACAAAAGAATATGTGAGTGGTTTAGCACTCTTATTAGAATTTAAATTCTTTTCAAACTTAGTAATTTCTAAAGATCCTTTATAACTATTAGGAAACTTCATCCTATAATAAAAGTTAGGATCTTTTACGCTTCCCTGTGGACCACTGGTAGATTCATTAGTAATATAATTCATCCATGCTTCAAAGTATCTAATAGGTAAATATTGTTCTGCATCTGTATAGAAAGTTATATCAATACGATCATCATATATTCTACGGTAAACATGACGTTCAGTTACTCCACTAAAATCATCAGTCAACTCTGATGTGGCTAACTGTGAACCAGGTAGTGCTGCCTCGCAACACATCATATTTAATCTATCTTGATCCGTAAAAGCACCGACTGCAGAAATAAACTGCCTAAAATTGCCTGATGGTTGACCTACCATCACTTGAAAGTGAGAAGTAGTAGATGGATTTAATAAACTTGCTTTAACCTCTGAAAGAGATCTAGACCTTGGTTGGACGGGAGCCATTTATAAATACTTTTTGATCTTATATATTATGTATGCAAGATAATGGGAGAAAGTATTAAAAGTAGGTTTAAACCACTTCATCCCAGTAAATATAAAGGTGATCCTAATAATATTATATGTCGTAGTAGTTGGGAAAGAAAGTTTTGTCAATGGTGTGATAAAAATAGTAGCATAATATATTGGGCCTCTGAAGAAATTAGTATACCATACGTATCACCCAAAGATAATCGTGTGCGTCGTTACTATCCTGACTTTCTTATTAAAGTACAAGAGAAAAATAACATAGTTAAAACCTATGTCGTTGAAGTGAAACCAAAGAAACAAACCCTTCCACCTAAACCAAGAAAGAGAGTGACCAAATCTTATCTCTACGAATGTACTACCTATGCAGTGAACCAAGCAAAATGGAAAGCAGCAAATGAATTTTGTAAAGATAATAGAATTGAATTTAAAATAGTCACCGAAGATGAATTAGGTATCAAATAATGGAAGACAATCGCATTCTAGGTAATGACATAAACAACAGGACTAATGATCCTGAAGAGATGATGTTGGAAATTATGGAAAGATTGAATGATACGGTAACACCTATTCCTGAAGTAGGGAAATTCTATACCTTTGTTTATAATGCTAAGACTCCTGGAAAACAATATGATCAACACCCATTGATTGCTTGTACTCATTTGGAACAATGGGGATTCAAAGGACTCAACTTTCACTGGCAACAAACAAGAAACTATACATGGAATGAACTTGCAGGTCAGTTATATATTGTGCAATGGAATGAACTTGATGACCTTCTTGCTATACCATATGCAAAATATATCCTAAATAACTAAAAAGTTAGTGTATAATGAGCACAACTGATAAAATTCTTGGTAATAGGAATGAACAATTTGAAGGATATGATGGAAGACGTTACTACACCTTAACAAATCCTTCAACAGGAAGAGTTGAGGTGAAGGAAGCCACTTGGGGTGGCAGTCTGACGGATAGAAAATTAGGTTATTATGATGATCACGGTGTCTTCCATAGAGAAGGTGATTGGAGAAATGTATCTGGAGATAAAGATGCCGAAGTAGAATGGTTACTGACTAATAGTAAAACGGTAATGGATCACTCAAGGACAACGAGTGAAAGAGATCTATATACAAATTGCAACCCTAATTATGGACCACAACCTTGTGAAACAAAAGGTAATTTAACTGTAACTGAAAATGCATTAGCTGACGAAGAGAATTATAATAAAAATTATAGTCGAGCCGAAGAAGGATTTAGACAGACTGATGAAGGACAAGCTGCTGCCAACTTCGAGAGACAAGTAGAGGCAAGAAAACAAACTATAGGAAGAAAAAAATACGGTAATCATTGCTACCCTCTTACACTCCGAAGATCTAGTCAAGATAGATTAAGAATATCTGTTCTCCAATTCATGCCTAAAGAATTTGATAAGGGGAACTTTGGTTTCTCAGCAAGAGGTACTAGTACATCAGCAGATGGAAAAAATATAATAAAAGGAAGAAGACATCTAGGATCAGTAACCCTACCAGTAAATCAAGTAACAGATGCCAACGCTACTAAGTGGGGTGAAGATAGAATGAATGCTGGTCAAGCAGCACTAGCAAACCTAGATCTAGCGGGTTTAGAAGACGGAATGAGAGATTTAGCAAATGTAGGAGGTCGCTATGGTAAAGCTGCAACAGAAGATCCTGCTCTTAAAGAGGCAGCAAAACAATACTTTGTGGGTGCAGCAACAGGAGTTAAAGGTATCCTTGCAAGAACAAAAGGAGAAGTTATTAACCCTAACCTAGAATTAATTTTTGGAGGCCCACAACTAAGACCATTTACTTTTACTTACTTATTAAGTCCTAGAGATAACAAAGAAAGTCAAGAAATTCTTAGTATTATTAGATTGTTTAAACAATCTATGGCAGTCCAAACAAGTGGATCAAACTTATTTCTGAAAGCACCTAACACATATAAGTTAGAATTTCTTACCCAAGGATCTGCGGGAAGACCTCATCGATTTCTACCCAAGATAAAGGAGTGTGCGTTGTTATCGTGTACTGTAAACTACACTCCTAACGGTACTTATATGACCTATGAGAACAGTTCAATGGTTACTTATCAAATGACACTAGCATTCCAAGAACTAGATCCTATATACAATGCTGATTATGGAAATCTTAATGGTGGTACAGACACAGACATAGGATTCTAAAATGGCAAAACCCTACTTCCGTAACTTATCTGACTTTGAATATGTTAATCGCACTTCCTCGAAAGAAGGAAGAAGTTTTGGTGACTATACAAAAGTAAAAAACCTTTTTAAAAAAGGAAAATTAAGAGAAGATATTTTTCAAGACACTACATTCTTTACTAAGTATACAATCTATGGTGATGATCGACCTGATACAGTTGCTGATGAAATATATGGAGACTCCAATTTAGATTGGATAGTTCTACTGTCAAATAATATTATTAATATTCAAAGTGAATGGCCTATGTCACAAGCAGATTTTAATACTTATCTCTCTGAAAAATATGAAGATGATACTACCTTGTACTCAGGGGTTCATCATTACGAAGCAAATCAAGTTGAAACTAGTGAAGGAGTTGTAATAATTCCCAGTGGAATGCGTGTAGGTGTTGCTCAAAGTGTAACCTATTTTGATTTCTGGAGAAATCAACAAGTAACTGTTACAGACATTGCACTACCAGTCACCAACTATACCTACGAAGAAAAAATAAACAATGACAAAAGAGAAATTTACTTATTGAAACCACAATATTTAAATATTGTATTTGATGACATGGAAGAAATGATGACATATAAAGAGGGTTCCACCCAATATGTGAGTGAAACCCTAGTACGTGGAGAAAATCCTAGATTATATGATTAAGCTTCTGCTAACTTCTGAAAATAAGATAGTGCATCATCTTCATCTGAATCTACTGTAGTAGAAGTAGTTGCTGCTTCTACTTGTTTAGTAGCAACAGTACGTGCTTCATCTTCAGTAGCAACCTCTTCATCAAAACGTGGACGTTGAGGTGCTTTTTTATGTCCTAAAACATAATCAAGACGCTTCTTCAAGTCATCATAAGACTTGAATTGATCAGGAGCAACTACGGCAGCAAGAGAATACTGCTTCTTCCACAATGCTTCTAGTGCATCATCATCTTCAAGTAAAGGTGATGGAGCATCGAACTCTGACTTATCATAGTTCCAATAACCATCCTTCTTAACGATCTTCAACTTGAAGTTTGCACCTTGCCAGAAATCAAAAGGATTGATTGGAGTCTCATCTTCAAAGTTAGGTTGCATTGCTTCCATAATCTTATCAAAGATCTTCTTACCATACTTAAAGAGAAATACCTTCCCTTCATTAGCAGGATTAACTGGATCCTTAACAACATAAATGTTACTATAAAAACTTAACTTACGTTTCTGTTTACGGACTACATCCTTATCAGATTCATTACCACTGTTCCATAACTCACGGTTGTGATCAGAGACAGGATCTTTACCACCATTAGTAGTAAGACTGTTCTCAATATACCAACCACCAGGCCCTTGGAAAGCATGAGAGTATAACTTTGCCCAAGGAAACTCTTCCTTATCGGGAGCAGGTAAGAATCGGACAACGGCATAACCGTTTCCTGTTTTATCTAATTCTGGTTTCCAGAGACGCTCATCTGCACCTCCACCAGTATTATTTGTTTTCTCTACTTCTTTAACTAACTTAGCGGTCAACGAACCAAGCGAAGACTGCTTCTTTAGA
>VTLG01010623.1_pt1 | contig 17641 bp, 21 predicted proteins | sample 4694571 | NCBI WGS metagenome assembly VTLG01 (sample SAMN12604809, study PRJNA352737) | marine metagenome | biome: ENVO:00000447; feature: ENVO:00000209|ENVO:00000569|ENVO:01000036; material: ENVO:00002151; isolation source: viral sequences binned using virsorter ... | reverse complement strand
TTTCTTTCTGACTTTGATACTTTTGGACAATAGAAAAATCTTGATGCAGAACCCTCATCACCAATAGTTTCAACATCTCTTGGATACATTTTACCATATACATTATACTGTCCACCCTCTATATGTTGTTTCATTTTTCCACTTTTAGTGTATGGAAATATATCTTCCACTTCTTCACTACCATCATGCATAATATTAGCAGGGAATCTACCTCTTGGGTCTGCATCTGCAAATTCTGTTCCCTCTGCTTTCATACCAGAGTTTTCATTTGTCCAGACTCCATCTCCACTTCTAGATTTACGAACTACCTTTTTTCTTTCTGCACCAGTAATTTGATTAAAGTTTAATTTATCTTGTCCACCTTGTGCCATTGCTTTCTTTGCAACATCTCTAAAATCTGGATTAGTATCTGGATACTTTGCATCATTACCTTCTATTCTACAACCATCAATATTAATACCACCAGTTCCATGTTTTAATACATTATCTGCAATAGACTTTTCTGATATAGGTTTTCTTGCCATCACGATTGGTTCGTGTGCAGGCTTAAGGTGCGTTCCCCAACCATCCCACTTTCTGCCTTCTCCAGTTTCAAAGTCATATTCTTTTGTCATTTTGGTTCTATAAAAAGTATCAATATCGTTTCTGGTATTACCTTCAATCTTTTCTCTTTTCACACCATGCATTTCAGAAGAATCGTCTTTTGTTCCATGACGAACTCCCCTATAAATTTTATCTATATTTTTTCCAATATTCATACTTTTTGGAAACCCACTTCCATATAACCACATAATCTGGTCACGAATTTCAAAACCAGCATCTTCTACAGCAATTGCCATTCTATGATACGTTCTACTACCAGAAAATGCAAGTAGATGTCCACCAGGCTTTAATAGTTTCATTGCAAGTTCCCAAGTTTCTTTACGAAATGCAATATCTCCACCATCCCATTCTTTACCCATAAAACCAGTTGATGCTCTTTTAAATGCACCATCAGTTCCCTCTTGGGCTGGTGCAGAACCTTCTTTACCAAATCTTTCTACGATAGATGTTAAATGATATGGTGGGTCTGTAACAATAGAATCCACTTGTTTACCATCATCTATAAGTTTTTGCATCTCTTCAATGCAATCTCCATTAAGTAGCAACATGACTAAAATTTTTCTCCTTTACAAATTGAATAGTTTCTCTAAATTTATCTGCGAGTGTATCTTGTTTATGACTTATCACAAACACATTTTCTCCACCTAACGTATTCAATATTTTTAGAAACTCATCTGTTCCAGTTCCATCTAATGAACTATCAAATATTTCATCAAGTATTAGTAGATTTGTATTTGCAGAGTTTTTCATCTTTGCAATAGCTCTCCAAGTAAAAAGTAATGCAAGGTCTATTCTCATTTTTTCGCCCTCACTAAAAGATGAATATGTAAATTCATCACGATACCTTGATTTTATCGTTTCCTCAAAATTTTCATTTAAAGTAAAATTAACATAAAATTCCATAGATGTCAAGTACTTGTTAATAAGTTTATTCATTATTGGTAAATATTGTTTGATTATCTTTGTCTTAATACCAGTATCTTGTAATATTGATCTGATTGCATCTATATAAGATTTTTCTTCTTTTAAGTGTTTTCTTTGTCCATCTATTTTTGTAAAGGTTTGTTTTAAGTTTTCTAATTTTTCTGTATCTGCATCACTAACATCACCTTTTGACAATGCTTCAATTTCAGTTTGTAATTTAGTATTAAACTTTTCTAATTGTGTTATTCCACTTGTCAACTTTGCAATGGCTATATCATTATCCCTTATATCCTTTGCTGTTTTTTTATGTTCTTTTATTTTAGTTTCAACCTTTTTCATTTCTTCTGATAATTTAATTAATCCTTCAGATAGTTCTACAACCTCTTTTGATTTCTCATCAATACTTTTTGTTTTAAAATCTTCATCTATATGTTGTTGACAAGTTGGACAATCATCATTGTTCTCAAAAAAATTTATTAAAGTTGAACCACGATTATGTTTATCTTTTAGTGAAAACTGAATATCTTTTAGTTTATCTCTTTTTTCTTTATCTTTATCTTCGCCTATGATACTATTTAAAAGAGTTTTATTATCATCTGTCAAATGATTAGATTCCCACATTCTCTCTTCAATCTCTTTTTCATTCTTTTTAAATGCACTTTGTTTTTCTACTATAATTTTATCTTTATTCTTTTTAATATCTTCTATATAATTTTCTTGTAGTTCAATTTTTTCTGTTGTTATATCATAATTGTAATCTACTTCACGAATTTCTTCTGTTAATTCTTTCATTTTTTGTCTTGCAAGTAAATTCATAGTAGAGAATATTTTTATATCTAATATTTCCTCAACAACTTCTCGTCTATGTGTAGCCTTGAGTTGCATAAAAGGTACAAATGTTGAACTACCTAATATTACAACTTGTGTAAAAGACCGATAATTGAGTTTGAGTATTTGTTGTTCTAATATCCTTTGATAATCTCTAACATTTGCTTCAAGATTCATCATCTTACCATTTTGATATATCTCAAATTTATTTGGTTTGATACCACGAATTACTTTATAATCTCTTGTTCCAATAGTAAATTCTATTTCAATCATAGTAGAAGAATTATTAACAGAGTTTACTAGTTGAGATTTGTTAATACTTCTAAATGGTTTACCAAAGAGTCCAAAACAAAGTACATCTAATATTGTAGACTTACCAGCTCCATTTTCACCTACGATAAGTGTTGTAGGACTTCTATCTAATTGTATTTCTATAAATTGATTTCCTGTGGAAAGAAAATTTTTCCATCTTGCATATTTAAATTTTATCAAAGAAAACTCTCCAAACTTCCTGTTCCATACTTTTCTGAAACTTTATCTACATTTTTAGAATTAAATTTTGTATTAGAACCATCATAATTAAATGGTATTATGTCAGAATAAACATAATTCTTTTCACCTACTGATTTTATTTTCCAACCTAAATCTTTATCTTTAGGATAATTCGTATTCCATTCACAAGTTGATTGTTTCAAATATTTTCTTGCCTTTTTGTTTAAGGGGTAAATATATCTAAATTGTTTTCCAAATACACTAGAAATATTTAATTCCTTACGTTCTTCAAAAGTTGGTCTTGCACCTTTAATATATTTACCCATAGTTCTAGGGTGTATTTTTTCACCTTCTTCTGTAACATATACATCACTCCAAATAAATCCACCATAAAGAAAATTTGCAGATTGATAAACATAGCCAGGTTTTCCAACTATACCATCTGCCCAAGTGTAAAGATATTTTCTATCTGGTGTATTTTTTTTCATCCATTCTATTGTTTTGGATAACATCTGAGATTCAGAATTACGAGGCATAGATTCGTCCATACACATTTTTCCTATTTCATAATAATCTTTTGTATCCAATTCTGGAAATAATTTTCTTATTGTGTGTATAGGCCTAGTTCCCCACCCCAAAGTTAAAATTCCAATCAGTTTATCATCTATATAAGCACCCAACCAATGTTTAGTTAATTTTGGCATTACTGGTGAATAATGTCTTTCTTGAACGAAAAGTGTTGCAACTCTCCAATCAACAGTTTTTATTATCATAACTCCAAGTCTTGTGCCTCATGATATAATTTTGATATATCACCTTTCAATTTACTTTTTTCTAACTTAATATCTAAATCATCAATATACTTTCCTAATAATGTCATAGTATCTTGTGTGTTTTCTACAATATCATCTGATACAGTATTTGCATCTAGGTCAGAAAAGTCCTCTATAATTTTAACTTCGTGACTATCAGCCTTGAGTAATCTATCAGTAAATTTATCAAACTTATACAAATCATTTTTATTTACAACAATGAGTTTTACATATTTGTTTCTGTATTTGTCTACATCATGTTTATCATAATCTTCTTGAGTATCATCATAATATATCTTTTCAAATATTGTATAAGGATTAACTATTCGTTTTAACTCTCTAGTTTCTGTATTAAATGTGTGAAATCCTTTTGAACAACCAAAATCACTCCATACCATTTGATATGGTGTTCCAAGATAATATATCTGACCATCATCTGACTTCTTATGGTAATGTCCACTAAAAACAGTATCAAATTTTCTAAATTCTTTTTTATTGTGTCCAACTTCAGAAATATGTCCACCATGCATTTCAAAACCAAATATTTCTAAATGACTTATCATAGTGTTTGCTTTTGTTTCGTCCATCATACCAAAAGAATATATTTCATTTTGAGTATTAATCCAAGGCATCATCAATATAGGAAACCCACCAAAGTTTACCTCTTTGGCTTCTGCATATAAATGTATATTTTTATATCTTTCACCTAATAATTCATTTAAAGAATTTACATCATTTGTATTTCTGAAATAAATATCGTGATTACCAACTAATATATGTAAATCTATTTCAAGATGAATAAATGGTTGTATGAATCTTTCTCTAAAATCTTTGAGTATTCGATAAGACACATATTTTCGTCTATCCATCAAATCTCCAAGATGAATACAATGTTTTATGTTGTTTTGTTGTAGGTAGGGAAAAAATACACCTTCATAAAATTCATAAAAATAATTATTAAAATTTAAGTTATCATTTCTGGCACCAAAATGTGTGTCAGTTATTAAAGCTATTTCCAATCATTTGACTCCATAAAATTTTCTAAACCTTCTGTTTTTTGTACTTTTTCTTTTTTCTTAGGTTTATATACATCTTCATCTGGTAACATCAAGTCTGGGTCAAAACCACCAATTTGATATACCCTATCATCACCTTCCATGACAGTAAAACTTTCATAAGATCTTTTTTCTATCATTTTATTTTTTATATGGGATTGTTTCTTTTCTTTTTGTATTCTACGAATGAACGCATAATAGATTATTTGTGTAAAATAAGAGAATGGATTTTTTGATTTTTCTGGGTCAAAATTGTGAATGTATTGTAAACAATTTTCTATACCATCTGAAATCATTTCTTGTCTATATGTATAGTTTATAAAATTAGGTCTATAAGATAATCCATTTGCAATTTTGAGGAAACATTCTCCTATATAATCTGTAATTCTAGGTGGGTCATCACCAGCCTCTTCTGCATCTTTACATTTTTCTTTCCACTCTTTCATTGCTTCAAGAAACTTTGCATTGTCAACATAGTGAACACTTTTTTTCTTTGCCATACGAATCCTTTTGATTTAAATAAGTTAATACTTTAAATTTAACAAAAAAACCAAAGAATGTCAAGACATAAAATTGATAATTTGGATATTGACATATGATTAAAAAGTATGTATAATAACTTTGTTGTATAACAATTAATGTATTGTTACATTACCTTTTGGTAATTGTTCAATCTCTTCTTTTTCTTCAACTTCAATTTGTTTTAATTCTTTTTCTGATGGCTCAATCATATCTAAACCATCTATTTTTTTAAGAATAAATTCATAATATTTACATAACCCTATAGATGCTGGAACATTTATAATTATGGAATTTTTTTGGAGTGTAAATTTTTTCTCATCACAAAAGGGTTGCATCCATCTAGTTAAAGATAAAGATTCGGCAATACCTTCCTTTGTTAATCTTGCATGAGATTCCAATTTAAGTGGAGCTTCCACTTCTATACTATCTTCTAAATTATTAATTACATTACAAATAATATTATCACCATTCGATAGTTTAACTATTGAGTAATTTTTATCATTCATAACTTTACCTTATCTATTTTGTAATGAAATTCTTCTTCATTGTATATATTTATTCTTTCTTGAAAGTGGTTATATGTAAAGTTATTCCAAGAACCATAAGACAAATCATCAGATATATCAAAAACTGTTATTGAATCTTTTGTCGTAGATGTTCTTAATCCTCTACCTATTGATTGTAAAACTCGTATTCTACTTTTAGATGGTGATGAAAATACTATGTTGTGTAAATTTTTAATATTGATACCTGTACTGAATGTTCCATAAGATGCAATAATAATCGCATCTTTTTCTTTTTCTGTTATGGCTCGTATATCTTCTCTTGTCTTGGTATCTGTTCCACCATAAACAAAAAATACTTTTCTATCAAAGTCTTTCATCATAGAGTGTAGAACCATTCCATGTTTTTCTACTAACTGAAATAGTACTAAAGTATTACCAGTAAGGGTATTACAAAGGTTACAAATAAAATTATTCCGATTAGGCTGTAATACCAAATAATTGATTTCTTCTGCATATGGGATCCCTTTCATATTCTTACAATTTTCTTCAGAATGTTTAAGTACAATACATTTAATATTTAATTTTGCAAGAGTTTTTTTATCTATTAATTCTTTTGTTGAAATAACTTTCTCTACTGAACCAAATAAACCTTCTAACACTAATCTATGAGTTTGTGTTCCATCTAATGTTCCAGTAAAACCATGACGAAATTTACAATCATCTAATTTAGTTAATATACTGGTTAAAGATTTTGCTTTAAATAAATGAGCCTCATCACCTATTACACAGCCAAAATCATTAAAATATTTTTTTGGCATTTTATACAGGGACTGCCAGGTTGATACGATTACTGGTTTTTCGGTTGTTCTTTCGTGTCCAGAATATATTCTATGAATGTATTCATCTTTCCAACCATAGTCAATAAAGTCAGAATACATTTGTTCTACTAATGATGTTGTGGGAACTAAAATGAGTATTTTTTTATTTGTTAGTTTTAACAAATAATTGTAATACCGAACAAGAGTGTATATTATTAATGATTTACCAGATGCAGTAGGAGAAAGAATAAGACAGCGATGTTTTCGTAATGCATGGAGTACTGCATTAAGTTGATAATCTCGTACTTGTAACTTCTCCCCTTTGGTTTGGGGTTGTAAGGATATGATGAATTTTCCAACATCCTCACGAATAATATTCCTGTCATTTTCGATTCCTTCTTCTATTATATATTTAATTGAGTTTCTTAAACAAAATTCTTTAATATAAGGTAGAAGTCCAACATATATTTTTCCAGTTTGTTGAGAATATAATCTAATTTTTCCATCCCACATACGATTTCTATATGTGGGCATAAACTTGGCTCCAGGCACTTCAAAAGTAAAGTAATCTGCAAGTTCTCTGGATAAACTAGAGTCAACTTCCAAATGTAAATAGACCTCGTTTACTTTAGATATGTGCATTTTGAAGTGTGTTTGGTTCACCATAATCACCACGAACTATTGCGTTCCAAGCAATACTAATTCTTTCTTCTTTAGTTTCAGGCACCCAATGTAATAACCAAGATGGAAAAATTACACCCCAACCAGTTTCAGATTCAAACTGAGCTATGTCTGAGTTAAGTTTGTTAAATCCACTCTTTCTTGGTTTTAGTACAGTTGATTGTGGTCTTGGGTCAAAGAATTGTATTGGTGATGTTTCTGTTGATGTTTTGAGATAAAAAACACCAGATAGAAAATTATTTGAGTGTGTATGTGGTGCATGAGCTCTTTGTGATTGTGGTCTAAGTATATTACCCCACATATTTGTAATCTCTATCTCACCCATATATTCTTGTTCATCTAAAATAGATTTACTTACATCTTTGATTGTTTTTGTAATATTTTCAAATGTATCTATCTTATGTAATTCATCTTGTGTTTGACTTCCAGTTCTTTTAACTGTCTGTCCATTTTGTTCAGATAGACTATTTACATTTATATGTTTAATCATATTTTCTAATTCTTTTTCCTTAAACTCATGTTTAAATCTATATAAACAAGTTGGAAAAAATTCGTGTCTTTCTACATTAGCCATGTTACTATACTATACCTCGTTCCTTTTTCAATTTTCTTAACTGCATGGGGAAACATGAAGTTAGATGGGAATACTATCGCAGAACCTTTTTTTGTTGAATATGAAATATCTGTAACTACAAATTCACCACCTTTATAATCAACTTGACATTCATTTAAAAATAGTAATGCTGATAATTGTGGATATCCATATTCTTGTCCATGTGAATGATGTATATTATCTACATGGCGAGACATAAAACCACCCTTTGAATATTTGTTGAGTCTAAAGTCTGTATGTCTTTGACAAACACAATCTATATGTGTATCTCTGTATTTGTTTAGTGTAGACATAAAACAATCTTTTATTTCTTGATAAAAAGGTTCACCATTACGAAACCAGCCATCGTCCATTTTTACCCTCTCTTCACTCCTATCAGACTTACCAGAGGACGTAGAGTAAGTAGAGGGTTGTAGAGGTTTCTGATTTTCTGAATAATCTATGAGTTTATCACAAAGTTCATCTGAAACTATATTTTGATAATATCCTATCCATTTTTTCATAGCATACCTGCTTCAAATTGTTTCCAACTAATTGCATTTTTAATATCCCAACCACGACTTTGTATTGACCTTAAAACACCATCAATATATTTGATAACTGTTTCAAGATATGCAATTTTATGTTCTGCTTTGATTATATCTTCATCTGATTCGATATAGATATGTAGGTCTGTTTTAAGAACTTTTAGGTCAAATGGTTTAGTGACATAAATTTTTGCATCAGCTTTACCACCATAATATTCCCATTTTTCTTTATATAAAACTTTGTAATCACCTTTTGCTTTGTAAAGTAAAAAGTCAAAGTTTGTTTTATGGTCTAAATATTTACTATAAAGTTCTTGGTTTTTATAAGATTCGGTATCGAGTCTTTCATCATCTATCTTCAAGTCTTTTTCAACTTGAAGTTTCAATTCATCTAAATTCATTATTTCTCCATTTTAAAAAATAAAATATCCTATTATTAATCCAAACAAAACACCTTCTGACCAACAAATCCAATACATTGTATAATTAGATAAGTTATATTTTTTTTGAAAATTATCTGCAAATTTACTATGCCATTTTATCATTATGTATCCTTATTCAAATACTCTATTGTGTGTACTATTTACTCTAACAAATGTTGTACATTTTGTCAACTCTTTTAGTCTATTAGCACCCACATATGTACAAGCAGAACGAATACCACTTAATATATCTATAATGGTATTTTCAACAGGCCCACGATAAGGAACTGTAACTGTTTTACCTTCAACTCCTCTATATTGTCTGTTTCCAACATCATGTCTATCCATTGCAGATTCAGAAGCCATACCATAGAAAGACATTTTACCATCAATAATTTCTCCATCACATTCATCATGTCCAGCCAACATTCCACCAATCATTACAAAATCTGCACCACCAGCAAATGCCTTTACAATATCTCCAGAAGAACTACAACCACCATCTGCGATTATGTGGCCACCCAAACCATGAGCTGCATCTGCACATTCTATTACTGCACTTAGTTGTGGATATCCTATTCCAGTTTTAATTCGTGTTGTACAAACTGAACCAGGCCCAACCCCTACTTTAACAATATCTGCACCAGCAAGTATTAATTCTTGTGTCATATCAGCAGTTACTACATTACCAGCAATAATTGTTGCATCTGGATTCATATCTCTGGTTTTCTTGACAGCATCAACAAAACTAATAGTATAACCATTCGCAACATCTAAACCAAGAAATGCACATCTAGTATTTTGATATATTTGTGATTGTATTTCTAAATCTTTTTCAGATATTCCACCCATAACACATAATGTGTTTGTAGATTTTTCAAAAGGTAATTTCCACCAGTTTTCTTTGTCATAGTTGTAATGTCTTGCGATACAAGTAACCATGCCATGTTTACTTAAAGCTTTATGCATATTGAATGTTCCAACAGTATCCATGTTCGCAGCCATGATAGGAACACCTGTCCATTTCTTTTTACTATGATAGAAAGTGTATGTTCTATACATCTCTACATCAAAACGAGATGTAAGTGTTGATCTTTTGGGACGAATTAATACATCAGAATAGTCTAGTTTTATATCATCATTAATTAACATTTAATTCATTTCTTTTATTCTTTTCTCTAGATAGTTTATAACTACTTTATCTTCTTCTGTATGTCTTTCTTTTCTAGCATCTATGTTTTGTAGTTCTGTTGTAAATGCAGACTTTAAATATAAATCAACACCAGAAAGAAACTTTTTCTTTGTTAATATTTCGGAATCACTATATTGATTTGACATTTTAAGTACCTAAATTAAAAGACTGTTCCACAAGTTGTATACCTCTTCCATTTCCAATAATACAAGCAGTAGTATCATTTATAAATTCAACTAGACTCCAACTTTCTGTTTCTTTATTAAATCCTAATATAATAATAGTTTTTAAATATTGACCATCTGAACTTGGAGAAACACCATTAAATTTAAGATATGGATTTTCATCATAACTTTTAATTATATCTATAATTTTATCTGGAGCATCACATAATACTGGTTTTTGTGCATTATAAAGTTGAGGTTTAGTAGTTTCTGGTATTTCTTTTGATGTTGTTGCATTTCCTATTAAAGAAAATATTAAAACTATAGTAATTAATATTCCATAAAAAAAGAAGCTATAATTATCACTATCTTTAAACATAATTTTTCTCTATTATAAAGTTACAATTTCATATAAAGTATAATCAAAATCTACGCTTGCAGACAAATACTCTACATCAGTTGCATTTTGGTTATAATCCAATGAACTAAGTGAAGCTGGATATACATCTCTAAACCTAACTTCCACTATGGGATTATTTTTATTTGTAAGAATTGTAAGAGTTGCATCTCCAAACATAGGTCTTGTATCAGTAGGTGGTTTTACATCTCCTATATCATTACTAATTCCTTGAGTTGCATTAGGCAGTACTGATTCTGTTGATCTCCATTCTTTAAATTGACTTCTGGTTTTTGGAAAACCTATTGCTGTCATCCATTTATGGAGTGATATATAATTTTCTAAATATTCATCAACTAAAAATTCTATAGTTAAATTATTATAAGTTAATTTATCACCTTGCATTGGAATATCTTTAAATGGGGTTGGGAATATTGCATCTGCAAGAGCAATGCCTGGAATATTTGCAGCTGTAGTAAAATATTCAACTTTAGGTAATTGAACAATACCAAATTTAAATTGTGTTGGACTTGCATAATCCAATTTCGTTGGTTGTCTGTCTAATCCGTAATTTGTTGCCATTATTTTGTAATCTCCTAGATATAATACTTCTTTCTTCGTCTGTCAGTATTACCCATTCTCGTATCTCATCTTGTGTTCTACCACAACCTATACAAATACCCTTTTCTAAGGTACAAATTTTTACACATGGAGTTTTTATATTACTCCAATCTAGTCTTTTTTTTCGACCTCTTCTCATTGACAATACTATTTATAATGATATTTAAAATGGTTTATTTGGAAACTCCCCTTTCTATTTTTACTAAATATACAGATTTGTCGAGAATCACTTAATTCAATTAAATAGAAAGGGGAAAATAATGAAAACATTATTTATAAATAGACGAACTTTCAACATAGGAACTGCGGCTGCTATAACTGCATTGACTTCATTTCCTACTCTTGCTGGTTCAAAAATAAAAGTTGCTGGAATATATACACAACCAATTCAACAAAAATGGGATGCAAGATTGCACTTGGCACTTGATGCTAGAGATGATATAGAATATGTATATTCTGAAAAAGTATCTAACACAGATTATGTTAGAGTGTTAAGAGAGTATTGTGAAAGTGGTGTGAACCTTATAGTAGGTGAAGCATTTGGTATTAGTAAAGAAGCAAGAAAAGTTGCAGACAATTATCCACAAATAGCATTTCTAATGGGTGACCCATTCAAACCACATGGTAGTAACTTTTCAGTATTTGATAATTACATTCACGAACCTTGTTATCTGATGGGTATTCTTGCTGGTCATATGACTAAATCTGAAAAAATTGGAATGGTAGGTGGATATCCTATTGGTGAAGTTAATAGACTATTCCATGCATTTATGAATGGTGCAAGGTCTGTAAAATCAGATATACAATTTAAAGTAACATTTATCGGTTCTTGGTACGACCCACCTAAAGCAAAAGAAGCTGCATTTGCACAGATTGAATCTGGGTGTGATATAATGTATGCAGAAAGAGCTGGAGTTGTAGATGCGTGTCGTGAAAAAGGTATTCTTGCATTTGGTAATGTGAACGATATGAATAAAGAAGAAAATGGTACAGACGTTGTTGTAACTTCTGCATTATGGCACATGGAATCTGCAATAGGTCATGCAATAGACAGAGTTAAGTCTGGGACATTTTCTGCTGAAGAATATCATCATTGGACAATGATGGCAAAAGGTGGAGCATCACTTGCACCTTACTATGAGTTTGAAAATAGGATGCCAGTTGCTACAGTTAAATCTGAAATTGCAGCTTTATCAGAGGATATTAAATCTGGTAAATTTGTAGTTGAGATTATTGACACAGAACCTAAGTCTACGTTCTAAAAAATCTTCATTTTAATAAAAAAAAGAGGGGAAATTATTCCCCTCTAAGTTTTTTTCAAGTTTGTTACTGTTATTACATGAGGTTAGTAACTTTAACTCTTCTGTAGTACTTGTTGGTGTTAGCAGTAATTGAGATAGCACCTTCTGCACTAGCAGCAACTGTTCCTGTATGGAAAGGATTAGCTGCGATACCATATCGAGTTTTAAATCCAATTTTTGGTTGGAAAGTGTGTTCACCAACTGCACGAACCATTTGTAATGGAACATATGGGCAGTAGAACATACCAGCGTCATATGGTGATGTACCTTTGTATCCACACACATAGTATTGACTTGCAGCCACGTTAGCAGCATATGGGTCAATGTATACTTTGTAACGTCCATTAAGAACACCAGCAAAAGTTGTTGTTGTGTCGTCTACATTAAGGTTGTTTGAAAGAGCAGGAGCGTAATCTAATACACCAGCCATTTGAAGTGCAGAAGCAACATCAGCTGAACATAGTATCATATTACCTTTTCCTCTACGAGTCTGTTGACCGATAGCATTTGCATCTCTTTCAACTGCAAACATTAGTCCTTTGAATTTCTCAACTGACCATCTTCCGTTTGAGTCTGTGTCTAAGTCAAAAATACCAGCAGTAGTTGTGTTTACTTGAGCACCAGCAACTGATGTTACATAGATGTTTCTTACAACTTCTCTGTTTATTTCTGCAAGAATTTCAGCAGAAAGTATATTTGCAAGTTCTGTTTCTGCATCTAGACCATGAATTGCTTTAAGGTCTTGTGCAAGTTCCATTGTGTACTCAGCTTTTAATGCACGAGACACAGCAGTAACAGTATGCTTCTCAATGCTGAATGCCATTTCTGCAAAAGTGTTTGTAGATGAGTTATCACCTAATGCTTCACCTTGTGCAGTTGTCATACCAGTTGCAGTTTCATAAGTTCCAGCAGAAGGTGAGTCGTTAAGAACAGCAGGGTTAGTTGCTGTATCTGTAATATCTCCACCACCAGTTGTACCTTGTGAGTTCTGGTTTGAGAAATCTTGCATTGATTCGTCTGCAAGCATCTCTTTACCTGTTTGAGATGTCTGTCTAGATCTCATTGCAAAGATAAGTCCTGTTGGCCCAGTCATTGGTTGGACACCACAGATGTCATATGCAATAAGATTAGGCATAGACCTTCTAACTAAAGATATTAGGATTGGATCCCAAGTATCTACAGAAGTACCAGTTGAGTTTTCTGGTGCGGCCTCTGATAAAAATGCTCTATCTTCTTTGAGCGCCTTTTCTTGGTTTTCAAGAATTAAAGTAGTAACTGCCCTTTTGTACGAATCCTCAATCTTTGGAAGATCTGGGTGTGCAAGGACTGGCTGCCACTTCTCTTGTAGATGTTCTGTCTGAAACATTAGTTTCTCCTTTACTTTTTTAAATTATCTACTTATTTATAATTTTAAGTTATTTACTTGCACTATTGCCATACTTCCCAATTGCTCTCATATAAGATTGCATTGAGTCTGTTGTGTCAACGTCCTGTGCATTGCCAGTTTCCACATCATCTATAGTTTGAGTCTCTACTGGTTTAGTTTTTGGAAAATAGGATTCTTTTAAAGTACCCAACTTTTCTTTGAAGGATTCTTCGTCTGTGAACTCTACGTCCTCAATTAAAGACTTAAACTTTTCAATTTCTGTGTCGGCCAAATCTTCGGAAGCCTCAGATATGACCTTATCCCTAACAAGAGAACCTCTATCTTTTTTCAAATCAACTACTTGTTGAATTGATTCATTAAGTTTATTCTCCAATTCGGAAATCTTTTCAGATTGTGCCTCTAGTACATCATATTTTTCATCTGGTATATCTACATAATGATCTTCAAATAGAGTTTTCAACCCAGAAATGAAATCTTCAGCAATTTCGCCTTTTAAGCCTCTTTCGATTGCGAGTTCATTTTCCTTCATCCATTCTTCGACAACATAGTTAAGATAAGTATCAACTTTCTCTGATAACTCTGATTTTGTCTGTTTTATAGATTCATCTAATTCTGATTTATATTCGTCCTCAAGTCTTGCAACTTCGTCACGAACTTTTGATTTTACTGCAGCTTCAAATACTGTTGCAGCTTTCTTCTTAAATTCTTCAGAAAGGTCACCCTCTCCGTTCATAAGTGCATCAACGTGCTCTTTTACGTCAATGTCTTGAACTCTTTTTTCAACAGCTTCTGATTTTGCCTTAGAAACTTCGTCCATTTCTTCATCATCTTTTGCGTTCATCATTACATCATATGCAGCTTTAAGTTCATCCATTTTCATAGAATCTAACTGTTTTTTCATTTCCATCGCCATTTCAGCTTTAGTCATTCTTTTTTCTTCAAGTTTTTCACTCTTTTCTTCAAGTTTTTCACCTTCGTGGTCGATTTGGTCACCAGCTGCAAGTTTATCCATTTTATCTGGTTTACCTTCACCTTTTTGTGCTTTATCACCAGAAATTTCTTTTGCTTTAGCTGCAACTTTTTTCGCTGGTGCGTCTTTTTGGTCTGGTTCTACTACTGCTTTACCAGTATCTTGAACTTCACCTTCTACTTTGTCCATTTTTTCAGCAGCAACTGCTGATTTTTTTGGAGCATCTGCACCATTGGCTTCCTCTAGTTCAGCCAACACTTCTTGCTCCAATTCCTCAATGGTTTGATCTATTTCTGCCATGGGGATTTCTCCTTTACTTTTTAGAATATTAAATTTATTTATAATTTATAACATTTTGAGAAACTTTGCAAACTCCAAAGCATCCTCAGTTGCTAGTTTTTTCCGAACTCTGGTTTCTATTCTTTGTTTTGCTCTTTCTAATTCTGCTTCAACAAGTGAACCATTGTTCCAAACCCACTCTTTACCTTCCATAATACCTTCCACAAACGCATTAGGAGCGGAAGGATCTGCAACAATATCAGCTGCAGTCGCAAGGTAAAAATCGTTTCTCACATAGTTAGCCCCATTTTTTTGGTCTAAACTCCCCATTCCTCTTGAAGATACACCTAATTTTGCACCTTCGTCCATAAGAGATTTTACAATTTCTCCCATTGGTGTTTTTAATATTTTTGCTTCACCAATGAAATTCTTTCCATCTGGATATAATGCAGTAATCATATGAGATGCTCTCTCAAGATTTACTGTAGGCCCGTCTGGGTGTCCTAATTCTCCAAATGCTCTTTTTTCCTTAATATATTCTTTATTGTATCTTTTCACTTCCTTATCTAAAACTTCCATAGGATATACACGACCATTTCTGTTCTTGACATCAGCCTGCATAAAGATACCTTTTATTTTATAATCTTTTTTTCCGTTTTCTTTTTCTTCACAGATGTATTCTACATCTTGAATTTCTTCAGAAATTAATTTTACTGTATGTGTCATACTGCATTTCCTTGTGATACTTCTTCTACATGAACTGCACCATCACTTCCATCAGTTTCGTTTATTACTGAGATAAAGTAAGAAGTGTTTGTGAAATTATATGATACAGCATCAGTAGCATTGTTTGAAGAACTATCTGTTCCATCTAAAACAAGAAAATCACCAGCATTTGAACTATCTGAATCTGTTCCATCTAAAACAACACGACCTTCACCACTACCTACCATAACTCCTTCTGGAACTACTATAACAGTATTATTTGCTCTTAAATACATACCATTTGTTGAAGTTACTGCTGTTCTATCTGAAGTAAGAGTTACTTTTATGAATACATCTTGTCCACCATATTCACTTACTCTAAAGGCAGACCCCCTTGATAATTTTCCTAGTTCTAAACCAGCCGCAGTATCATCAGCAGTATCAGATGTTGTTATAGTTCCACAGTATCTTTCTAATTTTAAAGCCATTTTTTTATCCTTAAATAGTTAATAACTCTTTCTCAAAATAACTCATAAGTTCTTTCTCTGGAACTTTGTGTTTTCTTGATACTTGTTTTATAGTTTTGTCAAAAGTATTTAGGAAATCTGAAGGTTTAGTATCCATTTTTATAAATATATCATCAACAGCATCTCGCATTTTCGGAGATAACTTTTTATATAGTTTAGATTTTTTATGCTCATCCTTTTCCAGTACTGGAGTATAGAAAGCATCAAACCTCTTCGGCATCTTCCTTTTCCTTTGTGACTTTAGTTTTTACGAAATTGTTTGCAATTTCTTTTCTTTTCATTTCTAAAGCATCACCAATTTTATTCTGCATTGCAGTTTTAAAAGCATTTTCTGCTTCTATATTATTTCCTTGTTGCATTGCACTTACAAATTCATTACTCATTATCTTTCTCCTTCTTCTGGTGGTTCTCCACCATCATATCTATCTAAATCATCTGGTGCTATTGGAACTCCATCTTGAGATGGGTATCGTGTAACACCATCAGTATCTTGTGGTACATCAATTCCACCATCTTCTGTGTCCATTCCAGCCTCTTTATTGATTTCTTTTTGCATCTCATCAATTTCATGTTCAGTCATTTGTAATACATTCTTTTGTACCCATTTTTTACTATAAAATGTACCAACATAAGATTCAATTGTTTGTAAATTATTTAATTGATTTTCTAAAATTTCTGCTTTTTTGAGTTCTGCAAAATGTCCGTCTTGTAAGAAATCATACTGGATATGTTCTTTAATTGTGTCCCAATCTTCTAATGTTATAACACCTTTTAAAATTAATTGAGTTTTAAGAACATCTGTAAAGAGTGGAGTAAATTTCTTTCTCAATCTCTGTACAAACTTTGTGAATTTTAATTCATCTCTTGTAATCTCTGTGGAACGACCAAGACTAAATCCTTGTTCTGCTTCCATTCTTGAAATTGGAACATTCAAAGACCTATATAATTTTCTTTGAAAATATGTAATGTCATCAATCTCACCAAGATTAGAACCGCCTGGAAGTGTGGTAATTTCTGTTCCTCGACCACCTTCTCTTCTTGGTAGCCAAAAATCTTCCAACATTGACATATGATTTCTATCATCTCGTATCTCACCAGTTGATGCATCATAGACCAGTTTGTTACGATATCGATTCATAACATCTTTGAGGTATTGTTCTGCTTTTATCTTTGGAAGATTGCCAACATCAATGTAAAATATTCTACGTTCTGGGGCTCTTGATATTCTGTAAATAACTAACGCATCTTCAATCATGCGTAATTGATTTACTGGTTTGATTGCTTTGTGAAGATGT
>VTLG01006302.1_pt1 | contig 17645 bp, 17 predicted proteins | sample 4694571 | NCBI WGS metagenome assembly VTLG01 (sample SAMN12604809, study PRJNA352737) | marine metagenome | biome: ENVO:00000447; feature: ENVO:00000209|ENVO:00000569|ENVO:01000036; material: ENVO:00002151; isolation source: viral sequences binned using virsorter ... | reverse complement strand
ACATTAGCCCGTTTCAGATTCGGGTTACCTAGATATATCTCTTGCTTCTCAGCCATTATAGTACCTGTACAACTCCTTTAACATCTGGTATCTCTTCCATGAGTTTACGTTCAATACCTTGCTTCAAGGTCATGGTGCTCATAGCACATGTAGCACAAGCACCACCAAGTCTAACTTTAACATAACCTTCTTCATGTTCGACATACTCTAAGAAACCACCATCGGCTTCGATGTATGGTTGTATCTCAGTAAGTACCTCTATCACATTGGAATCATTAAGTTCCATTAGCTTCTTTGATTGCCTCTACGATAGTCCTTTTTAATTGATTCTGTTTCTTTCTACCGATGCCAACAGATGCATCTATCTTTACTTTAACCCAGTAAAGACCAGTTAAAACGAGGATAAATGGGATAGCATCTCCCCATGAAATTTCATTCCATGCCTCTACGACATTTAATACAGAAAACATTAGTATAATCCTGGTAAGTTAGCGGCTGTAGTGGCTTGGATCCCATCTCCCACTTCAGGTAGCGGATCTCCCTCACCTGGTTCCACGTCAATGGTACCATTTGCTTCTCTAATTGCTCTTAGTGATGCGAAGTCCTTACGTTTAGTACCACCATCATATTCCCAAGCATATCCTTCTTCAATCATCTGTTCGTTGAGTGATACATCATCATCGCCAACATATAACCAACCAAGAAGCCTACCATACTTACCCATGCCACCTTTAAGTTCGGTTCTGATAGTAAGTTCATTATCTCCTTTGATTGTATCCTCTAGAGTTCCTTTCATCCAGTTAGTAGCATCTATTCCTAGTGCCTTCTCTTCTAAATCTCTAGTCCTCTTCTCTGGGGTATCGATACCAGCTATACGAACACGTTCGTGTTTGTAGATATCGAATCCGAGATCTATTACTACGTCAATGGTATCCCCATCAACTACTTTTTTAATTTCCGTTACTCGAAAGTTGTAGCAACTCTTCCGAGATGGGGGTGTCATCTTTCCCATTTTCTTCATAAGCCATCTTAAGTATATAGACAATATACCAAGTGACAATTATTAGAAGTATCACAATCATCCAAATGACACCCCATACAACCATTATAGATTCTCCTCTTGCTCAGTTAATAATGTTACATCAGATGTGGGGGTTGCAACACATGTAAGTACAAAACCATCTTCAAGTTGCTCGTCATCTAAGAAGAATTGATCTTCTTGATTAACAGTACCCTCAATGATCTTCATACAGCATGAAGAACATGAACCTGCTCGACAGGAATAGTTGTGGTCTAAACCTGCTTCCTCCAAGGCATCTAAGATTGTAGTCTCTTCATCACACTCGAAGGTGTTAACTTCACCCTCAGGTGACTTAAGTGTTATAGTAGCCATTTATATGATACAAAGCAATGGTATTTATTCTACATGAATAACTCCTTTCATGCCAGCCCCTGCATGAGGTGCACATGAGAAGTTAAAATCTCCCTTGTCAGCAAACACAATCTCTTGTGTTTCACCTGGACTAAACATCAATGATTCTCTTGATAGATCTTCTCTACCATCAACAATGATGTTGTGAGGAGGTAAGGCATTATTAATGAATGTAACTGTGTCTCCAGCAGAGACAGTAACTTCACTTGGTTCAAAGACTAGGTTACCTTCGTAACCCATCTGTATATCAACAGCGTATGCTTTCGCTGCTAATGTCATTGATAAAAACAATGACGTTAACATAATAGTTAATCTGGACATCCACCACATAATTTCGTGTTTCATAATTCGACACCCATCGTACAATAGTCAATAAAATGAGGATGCTCCCTTAATCCAGGGACATCCTCTTTTGAATGTTCTATTGCTTCATAGGCATCTTGTGCGTATTCACATATTTCATAATGTTGTCGGTTTGAATCGTGGTAACCAACCGTATAGTGGGACATGAACTTTCAACTCCACTTGTCTCGAATGACGTAAGTATTTATTCCTTCTTGGTATCTTTCGCTTCCTTTTTTAAGGCTTTCCTAACCTGCTTGGCATAGTAAACTTCTTGTTTAGTATACCAGTCGGGATGTTCCTTTGCTCTTTGAATTAATAACTTAGCCGCCTTCTTATTCTTCAACCGTTAACTTGCGATGGTCCTCTGAAATACTTATTTATAACCTCAACCTGATCATGGTACCTTGAGATCTTATCGAGCTCTTGACCAATAGCTTCAGTGATATCAGAATGCTCTCCAATACCTGCTGGATGTTCTAGGTAAACATTGACGTTTGCCTTATGCTTTTCAATTTCACCTTGAGCGTGTGCAAGCATTGCACGTAATAGTTGCTCTCTCATGTGTAACATACCCATAGTGTTTACTTTTTGTTTCTTAATGCACAGTTCATCTCATGCTTCTCTATCCACGTATATGGACGTGCATGACCTAGAGGTGCTGTGATACCACAGAACCTACAAACTTTTCTTCTTTCCTCAGCCATAGTGATAACTCGGTTTATTGGTCTTTTTGGACAGATTCTTACTTCTGACTTTTGTACCAGAAGTTTCACCATAACCCTTAGGATGCTTACCAGGTTTTGTCTTACCTAACTTCTCAGAAGGTTTTGGCTTCTTCGATTCAGTGTCATGTAATCTTGCTGGCTTATCCTTATCTTTAGTTATAACACTTTCTTGCCCATGTTTGCGACCCAATCGTCGCATAACTTTACCAAAGCGACGCTTACTCATGCCCTTACCTGGTGAGGTTTGGTATGAAACTTCACGTCCCTTGGATCCATCATCATATTTATATTCACCTACACCTTTCTTATATCCTATTCCTTTCTTCTTGAGGTCTTTTTCGAGCCCCTTGCGGGACTCTTTATTCTTTTTTGCGTCTGTACCCCTGTCTGCACTAATGTTACCAGTCTGTTGTGTCTTAGACTTATTCATCATACGAGTGGTAGGGTTACCCTCTTGTATGAAATCAGAGAATCTCTTGAGTCCGTCTGGCTCATGATACTCCCAGTGTCCTTCCTTCACATGGTCAGCAGCTTTGTATAGAGGTTTGCCTGTCTTGGCATTCTTCTTACCTGCTTTGTATCCTTTCCATGCAGGAGTGTTACCTTTCTTATCAGCGTTGGTAACTGTATACTCTTCTTTCTTTACTTCCTCTTTTTTCTTCTTATCACCAGGAAGTTTTCTCTTACCATCACCCTTCCATAAACCATAGGCGGTACCTTCTTTTGCTTCTTCCTTACGTTTCGCAGAAGCAGCTTTATAAAAACGTGATGCTTGCTTAACTCTTTTCTTAGCACCTTCCTTGTCGCCAGCAACCGCTTTTTTGCCACGGTCTATATCAGCAGCTTTAGATGCTTTTTGTAGTGTGTCAGAGGAAAGCTCGTGGAGCACTTCTTCTTTTTTAGTATTCATAATAGCTCCTTTGCCATGTTTCTTTTCAATGTTTTTCTTAACAATGTCAAGAGCAGTAACACCTTTACCGTGCTCCTTCTCTGCTTGTTTCTGGTATACTGTCTTACCTTTAGTCTTCTTGTTGTCAGGTGTACGCTTACTAGGGGTTGACTTGCGGTCAGATCCATCGTGTCCTATCCCATACTTTACGAGACGATCATCTCTCATTCTATCATAACCCTCTTCACTTGCAAGACTCATCTCACCATGTTGTCTGGTATTAAGTCTATCAATAGCAGGGTTCTTCTTCTTAGAAAAAGTACGATGAGCTGCAGATTTACCTTTAGGGTTTGACACGTTAGCCACCTACGACTTGGACTTGCTCTACTACCACATCAGCACTACCAGCAGTCAGTTTAACTGCTCTATTAACTAGAGGAGTTTGACCTAGGATTAATTGTGCATCAGCATTACTATAGTTTCCACCTGCACTAGATGAATCTATGTTGGTAGTAATGGTACCATCAGTTGTTGAAGCAACTGTCTTACCACTACCTACAGCAGATACAAATGCAGCTGCGTATGTTGTGTCACCACCATTCTGAGTAGAGATATAGTCTCCAGTCACAAACTTATGACCAGGAGTACCACCACTTTCTACAGTGATAACTTGAGGATTAGCACCAGTTGCAGAAGCAATTCGTGCATTTGCAGGTTTGCCACATGAGATTAACTCAGGGACACCAGCAGCGAGGGTAATTGCAGGTCCAGCATTGACTTGTATTGAAGACGCTGAAGTTGCAAGGACACGCAATACACCAGATTTAACTGTGATGTAGGCAGTACCCGAACCACTTACTGTTTGCGTATCAATAACATTTAATACTGACATTTTTAAAGAATACCTTTACTAGATTATTTATCTTGCTTTTGTTTTAAAAACTTAGCAAGTTCTGCTGTGCTACCAACAAACATGGTGTTGTTGGTGACTTGTTTATCAGATGAAGATCCTTTCGGATTCTCTATCTCATTAACTTTTTTATGGAGATCACCTAACTTATCAGCAACATCAGCAACATGTTTGATAAGTTGTCCAGCTACTTCATACGCTCTTGGTTGATCACTGCTCTGAGCCACTTCGAGGATGCCTTCCACCGCTTCCTGACCCTTTTCAATAAGCGAGTAGAGATTCCCCCTCGTGTATTCATAGTCTTTCTTGAGTTGATCCGAAGTCGTTGTTGGTACAACTTCCATCTTAGACTCCTTTTTAGGTACGAGAGATGTCTCAACGTCCAAAGCTTCTTCGATCCCATCAAACTGCTTCATCTTGTCCTGTGGTTGGGTTCCATTGTTTAGAATCAACAAACTCACTTGTCAATTCATTAAATCCAAAATTATCATCTGCATCAGCAGTTTCTGGATCAGGTGTTACCTGATATCTCACTTCACGTGGTGCATTAGGTGCTAACTCAGTCTTAGTAGAGTAGTCAAGAATTGCCTTCTTAATAACCTCACCAGACTTATCTTGGACAGGACCGTATAGGTAAGTCTTAGCAACAAATTGCAATGTATACACCAATGTCCTACGAGTATCGTAGTCACCTTCATACACATCTTCGTAATCAATGGAAGTTAATGTAACAGGATAGTCTCTCTTCTCATCCAATGTATCTACTAGATTCAATGTGATACTGAAACTAGGTTGAAAGAATGGAAGGATTTGCTCAAGAATCTGAAGACCATCGTCTTGATTCTTTGCCATGATTGCCAATTCAAAATTCAAATTATATGGTATTGGCATGAAAGATTTAAACTCTTTACCATCAGGTTGTGTGTTTCTGATGTATTGAGTAGGAGATACTTTTCTAGTTGCATCGTAACTAAACCCCTGTATCTCAAAGGATATCCTAGGAAGGGTGATCTGAGTGGAAGTCTTATTAAGACCTACTTGATTCAACCTCTGTAAGAATTTCTGACGAGGACCATATGCCAGAGGTACTTTCATCACCTCTGTCTTTCCCGAAGCCACACGACGCAATTCAATATTATTGAACAGTGTACCAAAACCGACTACTGTCTTCTTGATAATTTCGTGATATGAATACGTGCCTAACATTAGATACTACTTCCTTTATTTCCAAACTCACCAAAGGGATTAGTCTCGGTGAAATCAACGATGGCATCTGCCTGAGTTTCAACAACCCAGTTAGATTGAGACGCATCATTAGTATTATTTAGTGTATTATATGTAGCACTTGTCCATGCAGCACTAGATGTATTACCAGTGAGTGTCTCAGGTATACTAAAGATACCAGACCTATTATATACCACCAACTGACGTGTGGCACTATTCCAAGACTTAACAGTAGCAGTAACATTAGAGTTACCACCTGTTACAATCTCTTCAGCAACAAAGTCTCCACTACCACCCTCTGCAACATTAACACTTATTGCATTGGCATAGTTGACCTCAATTGCATCAACCTCTGTGATTCCTGTATCGATGTCCTCGTCGCTGTACTGGAAGAGTTCACATCGTAATCCCCACGTATAGATTTTACCCAATGTGAAAAATGGTACTTCATATTCGACAAACTGGATCTCAAAGATCTTATTTGCCATAGGGAAGTATACGAGATCGCCTTCATTTGGTCTACCCTCCACGATTAGTGTTGCATTATCGTCAACTGCCTCAGTGAAACGAGTCCTTGATATAACAAAGGTTGCTTGGTCAGCAATCTGTACACCAAACTTGGTGAACATGTCACCATCTCCTCTAAATCCTGAGTTGTCTTCAATAAAAGCTTCTATTAAATACGCACCCTCAAACTTTGACATCGTATCTTCACCGAAGACCGTATCTTGTTTTACTAAAGTCCTAGGGATATAGTATACATCTCTACCGAACATCTTAATCTGCTCATTAACAAGACTTTGTGTTAAGTCTTGCTCTCCTGTAGTGCCTTGAGTAAAGTAAGTGTTAGTAGCCATTATCCTATCATATCAAGTGGTGGAGTTTCCCATTCTGTACGTAGTTGCTCATCCAAATCTTTTAACTCTTGGACTGCATCATTGTATATCATCTCTCCATTGAGAGTAACACCGCCAGGCATCTGGACGTTTTGGAATTTAGTCATATTCTGACCCCACTGCTTCTTAATCTTAGCAGCAGTGTAATCCTTCACCCACATGTTGTCATAGATCTCTGTCCATGTAGTAGGATCTAATGCTCTCCATGCTTTGATAAGAATATACTGATCGATAACAACATCAGTTGTCCAATCCATATCAAGATATAATCTATCCTGAGTAGCAATATAACGAGTAGGTTTTAAACCTTCCAATAGGAAATCAATTGTACCCAAGTGTTGCTGAATCATATAGTAATGGTAGAACTGTGTAGATGTAAAATCATACAAGTCATTCAAACGCATCTGATATCTAATATCAAACATGTTTGCAGTACCCTTATCAGTGAAAGAGAATAGTCCTTCAACAGATAATATATGTTGAGGTATCTCTAGGTAAGCATTCCTTTCTTCCCAATCAGAATTACCAGCAGATGATGTAGTCGTAGTGTCATTAGCGACAGCAGCTCTATCGATATCTGCCTGAGTTATCTTATGCTTTAGGTAGACTCTTTCAGCACCATCATAATGGAACTGTTGAAACTTCTGTAATGTATAATCAATAGCGTCATCGCATTGATCATCAGAGACATTGATCTCTAGTACAGGTTTACCTAACCTGCGTAAAGCATATTCTTTTAATTCAGCTTTGGTGTTGGGTTTTGCCATTTACTTATAGAGCAGCGATTCTAGTCTGGAAGTCAGCAAAGTCAGCAGACGCTGCTGTAACAGACTTAAGGGTAGCTAATGTAATTGTCTCTGCCTGTAATGCAGAGTCAGCAGTTGCACCTTGTGCAGCAGTAGCATAAGCAGTTGATGCAGTTGCAGCAGCAGTTCCTAGAGTAGGTTTGTTACTTAGATCATCATAGTCTCCACTTGTCGCAACAGTTGCTAGTGAAGGAGCAGTGTATGAAATAACACCAGTTGAGTTGTTGTAACTAATACTTCCTGACGCACTGATAGCAGCACGTGCTCTAGCGGTTGTATGATAAAGATTGCTTGATCCTTCCGATAAATCGTCAGTATCAGCAGCAGCAATTCTTGCATCTGCTCTAGCATCTGTATAGTAAAGGTTTGTTCCTTCAGATAGATTAGTTGTTGACTTACTTGATAGGTCAAGGTTTGCACCAACTTGCAACGCAATACGAGCATCACCACGAGCATTAGTCCAGTAAAGGTTAGATCCTTCTGTTAGATCACCAGTGTCAGCAGCAGCAATTCTAGCGTCTGCTCTAGCGTCAGTATAGTAAAGATTAGATGATCCTTCAGATACACCGTCAGTATCAGGTGTAGTGTATGAAATAACACCAGTGCCACTATTGTATGCTAGTGATCCACTAACACCGATATGACCACGAGTCCTAGCAGCAGTAGTGAATAGATTTGTTGATCCCTCAGTGATGTTATCAGAGTTAACATCTGCCTGAGTAACAGATAGTGTGTATGTATTAGCACCATCATCATATACCTTAGTAACACCTGTACCAGCAATGATAACAGCATTCAATCTGTCATCTACTCTCTCATCTGTATAGTATAGATTGCTTGATCCCTCTGCTACATCATCTGTATCATGGTTGGATAGAGATGCAATAGTTGTAGGAGTAGTGTATGAGATAACACCAGTAGAAGCATTATATGCTAGTGATCCAGTTACACTAATATGTCCACGAGTCCTTGCAGCAGTCGTGAAGAGATTAGTAGAACCTTCCGTTACGTTATCAGTGTTAATGTCTGCCTGAGTAACAGAAAGTTCTCCACCACCCGACAACTCGACACCCGTACCATATGTAAAGTGAGTCCTCGTTCTAGCTGCAGTGGTGAAGAGGTTGGTAGATCCTTCAGTAAAGTTATCAGTATTAAGATCTGACTGAGTAGCACTCAATGTCAGCATGTTACCTGCATCATCGTAGGTAGCAGTAATACCTGTGCCACCAACTATTAAAGCAGCAACACGATCATCTACTCTCTCATTTGTATAGTAGATGTTAGTTGATCCCTCAGTAAGAGCATCAGTATCATGGTTAGCAATACTACCAACCTGTGACTGAGTATATGTAATGTTACCAGTAATGTTTAAGTTACCTGCAACCTCAAAGTCAGTAGTTGATTTGAAGTTACTAACAGTAAGTCTGTTATCTGATGGGTTGTATGTAAGGTTGTCAGAGTCTGTCCTGATTTCAGTATTGCCTGTAGTAGCAGAAACGAAAGTAGGATAGTAAGTTAGATTTGATGTAGTAGTGTTGGTAATATCAACTAGCGATGCTGTATCAGCATTACCAGTTACGTCACCAGTTACGTCACCAGTGATCTGTCCTGTTACACCAAGTGTGCCACCGATGGTGGTGTTATTTGTTACGTCAAGAGCACCAAGAGTTGCAGTACCAGTGATCTCTGCATTACCAGATGTGGAATGTAATGTTACCTTATCAGTGCCACTACCATTTTGTAATTTTAATGTCTTAGAAGCACCTCTCAATACAACATTATCTTTTAATAGTGATGTTGTATCAACAGTAAGTGTGCCATCAATTTGAGCGTTACCATCTACATTAAGGTCAGCATCAAAGTCTACATTCTGTGTTACATTAAGAGTGTTAGTTATGGTTGTAGCACCATTAACATCTAATGTACCAAAGATATCAGTGTTACCTGTAAGACCTGCAACAATAAACTTGTCAGTATTGACTATAATTGATCCGTCAATATTAGCGTTGTTGGTTAGGTTAAGTGTAGATATATCTGCTTGACCTAAGGTAGTTGTACCTGTAACTCCTAGTGTGCCACTAATGAGAGTATTACCAGATGCACCAACGATAGAAATCGTAGGAGCATTGTTTGGACCCATATAGAAGTCTTCACCGAAGAAGACATCCTTAGTAATAATCGCACCACCTGTTACGTTAAGAGCACCTGTACCAATTAGATTAGCAGGGTTAGTATTATTGGTGATAGATGTTACACCAGTGATACCAACAGTGTTAGTAACATTAGTTGCTCCATTTACATCTAATGTGCCTTGGATATCAGTATTACCAGTTGCTGATTGAACCGTAAACTTATCTGTGCCATCGTCTAATTGTATTGCAAATTCTTTATTGTCAGCATTCAATACAACATTGTCTTGGAATGTTGCAGCACCATCTACATTTAGAGTGCTATCTAAATCAGTTGCACCTGTGACATTAAATGTATCATCAACAGTTGTAGCACCCTCTATGTTTACAGTGCCCTGTATATCTGTATTACCGTTATCTGTATCAATCTCAAACTTAGTTAGACCAGAAGCATTCTGAATAGAAACTAACTTATTATCTGCCTTAACTGTTAGAGAATCAGTAATAGTAGTTAAACCACCAATATCTGCTGTGCCAGATACAGTTAGGTTATCATCAACAATTGTCTCACCAGAGTTAGAATCAAGAGTTAAGTTACCTGATGTAGTGTCAATTTCAGAAGCACCTGCAACTGCGATACGAATGTTATCAGCAGTGATGTCAGTGGATGTGATTGCCTGATTGAATAATACTGTACCAACAAACTCATGAGCATCACTAGATCCATTACCAATGGTTGTATTACCATTTACATCTAAGGTGCCAGTGACTGTGAGGTTATCATCGACTTGAGTTTCTCCAGTTGCGGAGTCGAGTATGAGATTGACCCCAGTAGTAGTGCTAATTTCACCATCAGAATCCACGCCAATGGTAACAGAATCTGCTGTGATATCTGTGGAGGTGATTGCTTGGTTGAATTGAACTGTACCAGTAAAGCTATGAGCGTCACCAGAAGCATTGCCGATAGTAGTATTCCCATCAACTGTAAGGGTACCATCGACCTTAGTATTTCCATCTACGTTTAAGTTATTGTCTACGTCTAGATCATCTGTGACATTAACTGTGCCACCGTCAGAATCTAGTACCAAATTACCAGAGGTTGTACTAATCTCATTAGCACCATCAACACCAATTTGGACTTGATCAGCAGTAATATCTGTTGAAGTAATTGCTTGGTTAAACTGGACTGTACCAGTGAAACTATGTGAGTCACCTGATGCGTTACCGATAGTTGCATTACCATCTACCTGTAATGTACCTTCTGCATAGGTGTTACCAGTACCAGCATCTACTGTAAACTTATCAGTATTAATTCTAAAGTCATCAGTTAGATCAAAGTCTCCTACAACATCAAGATTACCATCAATAACAGTATTACCTGTTACGTCTAGATTCTCTCCGACGAATAGACTTAATCCAATACCAACACCACCACCAACTGTTAAGGTACCAGTACCTGAGTTAGTAGCATTAGTAGTATCAAACAGTGCTAAACTACCAGCATCAATTCCTGATCTGGTGCCACCGAATGCCTCTGAAGAATTAGTTGCACCATGATAGAAAGCATATCTTGAAGCAGAATTATCCCAACCAAAGAATCCTAGTCTTGCAGCATTATCATAGTATCTAAATTCAATACCACGATCCTTAGCGTCATTACTACCTGGAGCAGTATCTCCACCCAGGGTGAATACAGGGTCGTCTATAGTAACGACAGTGCTGTTAACTGTAGTTGTAGTACCATTAACTGTGAGGTTGCCTTCGATTAATGCGTTGGTGTTGACTGTTAAACTTCCGTCAACTGTGACATCATCGGTGAATTGGGAGACTGCATTTACAGTCAATACATCAGTGTTAGCATTACCTATAGTTGTTAGACTACCAGTTATATTAACTTCTCTATTAAATGTTGCGTCACCGTGGACTACGATAGCACCATCAGTAGCATTACCTTGTCCTGCACGTCCTATAGTTGTGAATCCAGACTCACCTAAGATAGAGAATTCTACGTTATCGTTAGTTGCTACCTTACCAACATAGAAGTCATCTCCTACATGTAGGTCTGCTACGATACCTGCACCACCAGCAACCCTTAAGTTTGCATCTGGGTCATTAGCAAAGTCTGCATTATGTGCTGCAACACTACCGATATACTCACGATATCTTACATCTAAGTTATTAAGTAAAGAAGGACGTGTCCTTGCTGTACCAGCATCCTTAGAATCAATTCTACTTGAGACATATAAATCTCCACCAACACGAAGGTCAACATCTACGTTAAGACCACCGTCTATATCTACTGAACCTTCTCCAGTCTTGGTGATAGCATCATCAGCAGAAGTATCAACTGCGATATTAGTTGTTGTTTCAAATGTTGCTAGACCAGCATTATTTAATGTGCCTTCTATATCTGTGTTACCAGATGCACTTGTAACTTTAAATGTTTGTACTGATCCATTAGTAATGGTAAAGAATTTACCATTTGTATCAAGAGTTATATCATCATGGAATACTGAATCACCATCAACATCTAAATCTGAGTTGAAAGTTACACTGCTATCTACATCTAATGTGCTATTAAATGTTACTCCAGAATCTACATCAAGAGTACCATCTGTGTGAGTGTTACCGTTATCAGTATCTACATCAAAGACACTAACACCAGCAGCAGTTTGTATATCAAATTTCTTATTATCTGCTTTGATAATTACGTTATCAGTAATAGTAGTTTCTAGTTGAATATCAACTGTACCTTCTATAACTGTGTTACCTGTGTCAGTATCTACAGTAAACTTATCTACACCAGCAGCAGTCTGAATCTTAAAGTCTTCGTTATCAGACTTAATTAATACTGTGTCATTGATCTCAGTTTGACCTGCAATGGTAACTTCACCACCTATATGTGCATTCTCACTAAGTCCAAAACCACCAGTTACTACCAGAGTCCCAGTAGTCGTCGAGGTCGATCCTGTGTTTGTTGTGAGTGCGAGGTTGCCAGCGATGAGAGCAGCGTCTGTACCAGTAAATACTTCATTGGTGTTAGTGGCATTGTAGAGGAACCTAAAGCCACCAATGTGAGGCCACAGGTTAGAGTTCTGATAATCTTCGTCCCATCCGAAGAATCCGAGTCTTGCTTGTGCATCATAATATTTGAATTCTATACCACGGTCTTTATTGTCATCTGCAACTGGAGCAGTATCACCACCCAGTGTAAAGATTGGATCATCAATGGTTACAACGGTTGAATTGACCGTAGTTGTTGTACCATCTACCTGTAAATCACCACGGACTTGGACTAGACCTGTGACATCATCGTCATCATTAGGATCAAGTATTAGTGTGGCATTAGTTGTTGATAAAACATTATCTTGGAAATGATAATCCTCAACATTAACTCTACTAGAAACAACAGTTGCTGCTATTGTTATATCATTATCTGATGTAATGTTAATCTGAGCAGCACCAGTACCAGCATTAGTGGATGTAATATTTAAGTTTCTATCTGCTGTAGTGTCTTGAGTAAGATTGAAATTAAGATGACCATCACCTGTCTTATCAAGTGTCTGAGTTATTGCACCATCTAAGGTAATATCAGGATGACTGAAGTATGACCTTACATTAATATCAAATTCTCCTGCACCACCTTCAGTAACAGCAAAACTATCACCTTGACCTGTGTGATGATGACACCAATAGTAGAGTGTAGCAGGTGCTTCTTCTTGCACCAACCATTCCATTCTACGAGTGGTAGCAGCTTGGAAGTTAGCAGTGTCAGCATAATGAGCCATGCTAACGACAACATCATCCAACTTATAGGTGATACCCATCATATAATGGTCTCCACCATTATGCTCACCGTCAGTTGTTGGACTCACCATTAAAGGATGAGCCATAGCATTGAATGTGGCATTAGTTGCCTCATCCTGATTAAAGATATACTTGATACCTTTCTTAAGTGAGAATCCACTTGGAGTCTCTACTCCATCTAAGTAAAATACACCTGTTGCTTGTCCACCTACTGTGTCTGTGCTTACTGTAACAACAACATTCTGTATTGCTTGCTGAGTACCACTAGCACCATTACCTTGGTTATTAGCACCAACTAATAGATTACCAGTTGTATCGTTTACCTTCGTATAGTTAAGATAATTAAATCCTCTGTAACCAGTAACAGCAGTTAATTCTTGATCTAATTCAAAGTCTTCTTTTGTATTTCCGTCAGCAAAAGAAACTCTATTATTTTGTAGTTGTAAATTATCTACACCTCTCTCTGCAATAGTAACATGACCACCTTGCTCTGGGTCTAACCATGCAGTTACATCAAAGTCTTCTTGAGCAAATGATGCAATACCTTTCTGAGGTGCTATAGCACTTGATAAGTATCTCCATGACCCTGTATCAGATGTATCGGTATGGGTTGGTTCACCAGCACCAGCACCGATATCAGCAATTGACTGATAAAGTTTGTCAGAAGCATTCTTTACTATACTATAACGAGGATATGCTGTACCTGCGTCATATGCTGAAACCTTAGTACCTTGTGTAGCAGTTGCAATTGGTGATGTCTGAGCATATGTTAAACGACCATACCTATCTACATTAAAGTTGGTTGTATTAACACATTGGACACCAGTAGTAGCAGAGATAAGAGGTGTATCTAAGTTACCAATTGGGTTGTAATTATCAACAACAACTGTGGTATCTGCTAAATCAATAAATGGGTTATTGGTCTGACCTGTGCCATTTTGTACAAGAACACGACCAGTACCTCCAGTAATTGTCCTACTAACAATAGTACCTTCAGACTGCCTTGATAAGATACCAAAGGTAGTCATAGATGCCAACGAAGTTAGATCACTGTCTAATGGTTGTGCGTCAGCAATTCCATATGCACTTAAAGTGGTAGGAGTTGATGCATTAATAATACGACCACGAGAGTCGATAGTTACCTGACTGTATGTACCTGTAGCAGCTAGATCATTAGCATCATAATGTGGAAGAGTTGGAACATAATTCAACTCAGAAGTAATGGTTAGGTTCGAGGATCCATCGAACGTACCACTTCCAGACATATCACCACCTAAGGCAATAGTCCTTGCGTTTGCTAATCTTGTTGCTGTAGCAGAGTTACCAACGAGTGAGGCAGTAATGGCACCTGCTTCAAAGTTACCGTCAGCATCCCTTTTTACTAGTGTATTTGCAGTGTTTGATTCGGTTTCAATTGGTCTCTCATATTTAAGAGAGTTCCAAGCGGTGACACCATCTCCTACTTTCAGTCGGGAGGTATCAATTTCGATACCTAACTCACCCTGAGCAAGGATTGGGTTGACGTTAGCCCACTGCTGTGCACCATCACGCCTTAGTTGTATTCTATTTGCCATTTACTTAAAGGATCCTAGCACTGCATACAGTCTTACTGGTTTATTTATGCGTCGGCAGGTGCTGTCTCTTCAACTTCTGTTTCCTCACTCGGATTTAGATACTCTAGGGTTTCTATAGCACCTAATAGTTTAAGAGCAGTCTGCTCGTTATCTTTGATCTTCTTAGCAAGTTGTTGATTCTCACCAAGTAGAGCTTGATATCTTTCTTTGAATTCGCCCAGCAATTCTCCTGGGGCTTTTGTTTCTGTCACATCAACTGGCATTGTTTTTCTCCACTAATTGTAAAAGCATTGACTTCATGTCACTTATATCTGATTTTAGCAACTCTACGTCATTTTGTAAAGTGTTGAAAGATTGCTCTTTCTTCTCACGTTTATTATAGGATGCCATATATTGTTCATACTGTGTCTTGTTACAATTCACAACAGCATGAGAATCAGGATCTCTAAACCATCCTTCCTTCTGATCAACAGGGATTAGGTCTGATTTAAAAACTTGTATGTGGTCCTGGTTTTCTTGCATACTTGACAAAAGAATAATAATTAATTATACTCAACCATGTAAGGGTTGGGGATGAGGTTCTAAGTAGCTAACGCTATAGCACGTAAATCAGCAATTAATGGAATACGAGCTTGGTTTTTAGATCTCATAACAATTTTAATCTGGAAGGCATTAAATTGTAACCCACGGACTTCATAAGGATAGTCCTTCCATAGATTTTCATCCGTCGCACTTGTGTCATAATCTACTGCGTTAGCAGTTTCCAACGGTGCACCTACGTACGTCCAACCTATAGTAGCAGGATCTGTAGCATCACCAGTTTTGAATGCTTTATAGTAGACCCTGATTTCTGTAGAAGGATGTCTAGTAGTCTGGAAATCAATCTTCAGAGATCTGGCCTCAGATCCGAGGCGAGCGAGACGTGTGATATACACAGCATCATTCTGATCACCTTGAGGTAAAGTAGATACGTCTGCTGTCATGTCAATATTATTCTGCTGACCATATGGTTCAGGACCACCAGGCCACCAGTTGACTCTATTAGACGTAGTTATCAATGACATCCTATCCAAGTCAATGCATGGAGATAGGGTGTCTTTTTCTGTATTCAACTGAATTGCCATTGTAAATGACTTATTACCATCAAGTTTGTTTTGCTCATTTATCTTAGAGCAAACCATTTGAGGTTGGAAGAATGCATTTTCTTGATTCAACACAACATCTAGGTATTGACCACTGTTAATAAATGAGTTTTGGTCAACTAATGTTGATCCATTACCTATTGATGTAGCAGTAGTAGTATTAACACGAGCAGTTACTTGTGTCTCAGGTAATACCATAGTTGATACAGTTGGTGTTAAAGTCTCAAACTGTACGTTTTGAGATGCCCACACATCAGTACCACCTCCACGAATACCATTAGTTGCTACACTATCAATGTGTAACATATAAGTATCCAACCAAGGACATGAAATACTATCATGGACTTTGTTTAATTCTATTAGAGGAATACCATCTAGGTTATAACATTCAACTGCTGATCCAGAAGGATGCTCAACATCAGCAGTACCACTTGCACCACGACCACTAGTTGCAACTGTTACTGACTTACCGTCAGATGCAATAGCAGAGTATTTAATAATTTCATCGCCAATCTTAATGTATCCTGGATTCAAGTTACCAATTACAGCACCACCAATAACTGTGTGGAACTGACTAGCATCAGATAACTGAATAGTAGTAGCACCTTGAGCAAGAGTAGTTGTCAATGAAGTATCAGGTACCTCAGAGATAATACCTTCTATCTCAATATTATTGGTGCGTTGATGCATACCGTGGTTTCTATGATATACCAACACTTCCTTATCATCAGCAGGGAAGGATGGAGAAGCAGTTGGGTATGCGTTATATGAGTCACCTGTATATGTTGCAGTACTTAGAGTAGCACTTGTACCACCTGGTTCACTTATTGTATCAGACAAGTCAAACTGTTTAGTAACATAATTTGCATAAACAGTGATCGCTGATGCAGTACCTCCACCAGGAAGTGTGGCACCAATAGCATAGTATTGTGTAACAGTTGCTGTTGCTGATGATGTAGATCCACTTAAGGTATCACCAGTTTCAAATATACCATTGTATATTGCTGATAATTCAAATACTACGACAGACTGAGATGATGATATTCCTTGGAATGGATCGTTGTTAGCATCTAAGAAGCCTGCTGCAAACGTGCCATCAATATCAGTAATGGTTATCTTCTCTGGATCTGATACAGCATCAAATTCTTTAATAGTTGCTGAAGCACCAGATGGATTCTGTTTAATTCTTGCACCAATAGTAAAGTTATAGTTATTACCAACTGGTAAAGATAGTTGTTGAGTTGGTTTCAGTGTCAGTATAGGATTCTCTATTAATCTCTTTATACCACCGTTACCACGACCTAACTCAGAGTTATTAAGTATTGCGGTACCTTGAAGTTGATTAAACTTAGCACGGTATACAGTAAACTTAAGATCCTCAAACTGGTCTGCTGTCCATGTAGATGCGTTTTGTGACTTGAATAAGACACCTGCATATGGCTGCTCAGAGATTGTCCTTGTACCAGAAACATCAATGTCACCCATTCGTGATATCCAACATGTATACTCGTTAGAGTCAGATAGTAATACGAAACAATATTCAATAGATTGCTTAACGTATACTGGAGATCTAAATGTAAACCTTGAAGGTATAGCAGCGTTGTCAGATAATTCTATTTGATCTGGACTGATAGTAACGTCAGAGAATGGAAGAATATCCTTAGTAGGATAACCATTTTCCATTGTCCTTATCTGCATAGAGATAGGAATGTTAGCATCCTTAGTCTTGAAGAATATATCAACACCAGTTAGGAATACACCACCTT
>VTLG01004587.1_pt1 | contig 17645 bp, 11 predicted proteins | sample 4694571 | NCBI WGS metagenome assembly VTLG01 (sample SAMN12604809, study PRJNA352737) | marine metagenome | biome: ENVO:00000447; feature: ENVO:00000209|ENVO:00000569|ENVO:01000036; material: ENVO:00002151; isolation source: viral sequences binned using virsorter ... | reverse complement strand
GTCAATAGCTAGTAACATTGAATTATTATTCATTCCATACTTACCACCAGGTATTTGTTCTAGATCAGCAGTTAAAGTATATGTTCCTTCCTTAACCCTCTTCCTATAAACAGTTGTTCCAGTCGCTGTTCTACTATCACCTCTTACAGCAAAACCATCCTTCTGAATATCAACTTGATCACCAATTCTTAATCTTACATTATCATCAACAGCAATAGTAATATCATACTCAGCAGTCGCAGGGAACTTAACATTAGTCCAAACAATTTTATGAAATCCTGGATAATTTGTACTATGTTCAATAGTAGGATTGAATGGTGTTATACCATAACGATTACTAAATCCATGAGAACTATCTTGTCTCTGTTGAGGACTTAGGTTATTTGTTTTCCATAATTTTCTAGAAGCCTTATCTATGAATGAAAGAGTATCAAATACTTTTAAATCATCACTAGATCCCCTATCTACTGGTAAAGGTTTATCTAAAGTATATTTTGCTTTATTACCTTGAATATTAAAGAATCTACCTTGAGACACAGATATAACTACGTCATCAAAAAGAACCTTTTGATCTTCTATAGGTACATGAGGAATATCTTCCATTTGAAGAACTCTTTCACCTTTAGTTCTTAACTTAATACTTGCACTGGCATCACTTCCCATTTGCTGTGTTATATTACCAAGAGTAATCTTATGACTCTCACTACCACTCGACCCTCTTCTAGTCCAAGTTGTAGTTCCTATCTTGATTCTATTAATAGCACGACCAGCCTTACTTCTATCATTCCATGTTAAATTTATAGTTACTTCACCATTACCCTCCAATCTATTTCCATCAGCAGAGAATTTAACATTTCCACTATCAATAGTAAAGGATGCATTAGTATCTGTGCCATGACCATCTCTTAAATTAAGTCTCTTCCTATTAGCACTAACATTAATAGGATTATTAACAGGATGAAGACCTTCAAATGTAATGTCTCTATTATTAGAAGGTCTAGTTTCTGATCTAAAAGTATTACTTGTTAATACTACATCATATACTCTACCATATTCAACCTTTCTATTAAAATCTTTTGGTGGATCGTATTCACCACCAAATTTTATCTCATGATATATTCCTAATGCTTCTATAGATGCAGTAGCACCATGATATGTTGAAGTAGCTATTTTAAAATCTACATCATTTGTTTTTGCACCCTCTTCTGCTGGTTTAACAACTTTCTTTTTCTTTACTGTATTGACTAGATCAAATCTAACGGGATGAGTTCCCTTATTCATCTTCACCATCGTTTTAGATGGAGGAGACAATGTATTACCAGCAGCACCTCCAGCACCTATATTATACTCACTTTGTTTTTCGCCATCAATAAATAATGTTCCCTCGTTGTCACATTGAACTACGAAAGTATAATTACCATCATAAGGAAAATCTATATCCCATTCCATAGAATATGAATCTCCCTTACCATCAGTTCCAAGAACATTAGTCATTGGAAGAGGTGATATGGCATACTTATTCATAAAGTTTTCTTTATCATATTCCCAATATGAACCAGAAAGATAAGTAACATCTGGCATAACAGGTTTACAATCACCAAAACAAACATCTTCCCACTCACGTTGAAGTTTAAATCCTACTTCAAGTGTCTCAAGACTTCCTCCATATACCTTATCATTCTCCCAATATTCTATTCCAGAAGGTTCTCCTCTTCTTCCCAAAAATTTTATATAAAGATTATCAATTTCCCCTTTAGGGTTAATTCCTGGTTTTGCACCCCATGCCCAATGATATACATCATACTTTATTGAAGTGACTTTATCACCAGATGTTATTTTTATTCCCGAATTTTCCCTTGAAGTCCAGAAAGGATTCTTAAATTCAGCAAGTTGTTTCTTATAAGCATCCATCTCCAAATCAATTGGATCTGCTAATATATCACGAGTATATTTTTCAGGATCCCAAGGCCCTACATCTACACCTTCTTGGTTAAACATCCTTCCCCAACCTGCCTTCTCCACAGGTGTTTCATCACATAATTCAATCTTTCTTTCTATACCAGGACATTCATCATAATATTTTAAAGTGTTTATTGTATATCCTTCATCAGATAAAATAGATTCAAAAAGAGATCCATCACCAATATCACAACCATTTTTAACCTCTACAATAGGAGGATATTGATATCCAAAACCACCATGAACTAAATCAACTGCTAATACTGCACCATCGGTTCCAATAACTGGATTACCAACTACACCAACTCCACCACCACCATAAAAATTAGCAACTGTTTCATTATTACAAGGAGAATTTAGTTGTAATCCACCACAACTATTATCAGCTGCTGTTTTACTTGGTATTAAATCTTCAGGTTTTAATAAGTTAACTTCATCAATATTTAAATATAATACTTTATCCCTATTCTCGTATATAAAAACAGTACCTGGATTATTCTTTTCATGCCTATTAGCCTCACAAAGATCAACCAGTGGAACATATCCCCTATCAGTGGATATATAACCAACTCGTATTTCTTTTTTGGTAACTGGACCAAAAATATTAAATTTAGCTTGAGTATCTGCCATAATTAATATTTATTAACCAATTCCAAGAGTATCTTTAACATCTCCTATAGCATCCTTTCCTAAATCTGCTAGTTTATTGATACTAGGTTGTCCCTTTTCTGGTAATACAAAACTCATTACTTCTTCAGCATCAGGAACAATTTGATCTGCATTAACATTCTTTGCTAGAGCCTCAAGACTAGGCATTTGAGTCTCAGCTTGTGTCGCACCACCTCTTACTAGTTGATAGAAATCAGAAACTGCAGGGTTAGGTGGCAATTCAAAATCAAATAAATTAGTCTTCATATTCTCAAACTGTAATGCTTGACTTAAATTACCCTTGATACCACTCAACTTACTAAGCAATCCTGATAAATCATTTGGTTTCTTAGCATCTTTCTTCTTAGGAAGTGGTACATCATTAGCTTGAGTAACAGTAAAACTAGCATCAAATCCACCACCATTAACCTTTAATACATCTCCTGTCTGATAATTGCCACCATTCTTTACAATCTTAATACCATCAGCATCGATAGCACCTGCAACCATATCTAATTTAAAACTACCATTACCTGCAATAGAACTTCCTCCTGATCCCATATGTGGAATGATAGTATCACCCACCTTATATCCTGTACCTGTTGTATGAACAAATATAGTTTGTATTACTCCTCCACTAACAACCATATTAAGTCTCATACCAGTACCAATTCCAGAAGTATCAACATGAGTATCATTCTGATTACCGTTTCCACCACCTGCACCATCATAATTTGTTCCTTGACTAACCCATGTAAAATGTTGAGCAACACCACTTCCTATACCAAAACCAACAATTCCACCTGATGATACAGTTATATCAACAAGAGCTCCAGATCCTGGTGAAGTAGTAATACCTGGTTTAATATTTTTAAAGAATGTTATACCAACTCTATCAGCAGTAACGTATAAAGATCCTCCTCTAACCTGATCTAACACTTCTTCATCCGTAATATTAACAATCGCACCTTGCTCTAATCCTGGAAGTAAATCACTACCCTTTTGTTGTTCTATACCAATCATATCCTGCATATCACCAATAAATCTATTCATATTTTTAAGAATAACATTATTAGCTTCATCAATTGATTCTCTATGTGCATGAATTATCTTAGCAGCAACATCTTCCGCATAACACATAGGAACTTTAGGAGTTGTATATGCATCATCGGTACTAATTGACAAGTCAGCAATACCATCACTATTAGAATTTGATACAATTTGTGCTTCAAACTGTTCCTTAGTTGGTGGGGTTGCAATTATAGGAGGTAATTGAGAAGTAACTAAACCTTTCTTTGCTTCATTATACTTAACCCTACCTTCTTCAGGTCCAAATTGTGCTATCCATTCAGGTAAAGGAGGGATCTGTTGAGGTGGAAGTGGTGGCATCAATACTTCATCTGGTGTGAATGGCATAGCCATATCTCCCTGTGCTTCAGTAGCAGGACTGATCCAAGGATCTTCTTTAGTTCCACTACCACTGATCACTCCTGGTGGTGGAGTCTTTCCTCTTGAACTTCTAGTTGGGAAAGGGACATTAGTATTAACAGAATCAAGAACACCCAAAGCAGTATTAGCAATCTTAGGTAATGGAATATTAATATCCATATCAATACTAAGTGCTCTCTGTTTTGCATCATCTAATATATTATTAATATTCAATGATTCTTTTAAGATAGGCCCAATTGTACCACTCAAGTTATTACCAATGTCAAGATACATTGAATGAGTTGACTGTCCTGTCAACTCTTTCATGTCTGCAAACATAAATCTCATACTTGATGGCATTGCAGATACCGCACTGGTTAATTCTTTATTAGTTGTCTTATTAACAAACTCCATCATCTTATCAGTAACCACTTTCATATATTTTGACATCTCTTGAGAAGAATTTTCTATGTCCCTATTCAAATCTCTTAAAGGTTTTTTCATAGAAACCATATCAATATACCCACCACCCTGTACTGCTTTCTGATACTTATCAATTTTATTTGTCAAATTATCAATAACAGTTTGCATCGCTTTCATTGAAGATCCCACTGGATCATCAGGTTTAGAAACAACTATTTTTTCTCTATACTTATCCTCTCTCTGTACCTGACCTGCATTTAATCTATGAGGAGCATCAGCACTTTCACAAGTAGCACCTGGTACTGGTGGAGATATGGGAGAATTTGCTCTCTTTACTCTATTTCTTAATTCTTGATGTACTTTACTCTTAACAAAAATTTCTCTTGCTTGACCAAGCAATCCTAAAGCATCAGCTTGAGATTGTGCAGATGCAATATCTTTTAACTGTTCTGCAGTAGCAGTTAAATCTTTCCTTAAACCAAATGAATTTAATAAACCCTTCCCTACAGAGTCTGCAGTTTGAACATCATTTTGAACAGATGCTGTCTTTGGTTTTGCTGTTACTTGATCATACTTAGGAACAACTTCTTTAGTTCTAAATGTCTTTGGTACTTTTCCTTCCGCATATCCACTAGTAGGTGCAAAGTTAGAATCTGATTCACCTATCTTCTGCTTTAATTGTGTAGTAGCATTATGCCCTAAGACACCTGTAATAATAGGTACTTGTTGCTCAGGACCATCTTGGAAATAACCATAGACAAACATACCCTGACGAAGGTTAGGGGTCGCAGATGCTCCTGCCTGACCTCCACCAGCAGTGATGGGCATCTCAACTTGAGCCCAAGGAAGTTGATCAGAACTAATTGATTCCTCTTCCTTATCATGGAGACCCATGATTCTTACTTTATATCTTCTACCCCATCCCTTAGTTGACTCAGGGTTCTCTATTTTACCAGGACTAATGTTATCTCTCCACCCAGAATCATCAGCAATTTGCCCTTGCCACCTTGGACCTTGCCCATAAACCTCTGGATTAAATAAACCTGATTCTGCTACCATTAATCGTCGTATACTTTACATTCATCCGCATCAGGATGATTATCACAATAAACTTCTAAATGACTATCCTCATGCCGTGTATGGTAATCATTAATCTTACCTTCATTCGCATCTACTTTATCATCCTTATGATATACATCATAATCAGCATGAACATTCTCTAAGTCTTCCTTAGTATATTCGTGCATACCATGATTAGTATGCTCCTTACCATCTTTAGGGTCAATGTAGACCTCATGTTCTAAGTCGTGCTTAATAGTCATAGTTGTTTAACCTTTTAATGGAGTGCCTTGTCTACCAAAAGAGTCTCTTACCAAATGCAATTTTGTATATGTTCCATCAGATGAAACATAGTGACAAAGATCAGTTATAATATATAGACCACCAGTTCTCTGGTTTACTTCACCTTTACTTTTATCTGCAGTTACAGCTGGTGCATCTACAAATAAAGAATCTCCTGCATGAAGTGAAAAGTCTCCTGGTATAGTAATAGTTACTTGAGAGGCATAAAACTGATTATACCTTCTTATTGACTGATTGACAATCTGTGACTGAACAAAATTTGGATCCCGTGACTTCTCTAATTGCTGTTGTTCATCACCCAATCCAGTTCCTGAAGGAAGAGTTCCAGTATCATTAACATAATAAGTTGTTCTAGAATAATCTTTATCAAAACCTTCCCTATCAAATATAGGATTTAATACGGGAAGTTCTTCACCACCTGTGGTTAAATTCTTTTCAGAACCCTCATCTTGCGGAACTCCTTTTCCAACTTTAGTACCATCATCTTTTACCGTTCTAGTTGTAACTTTATATTCAGCTGTTCTTGGATCAAAAGTAATTATCTTTGTAGAATAAGCACCCAATAACATCTTATCTTTTATATTGACTCTATTGTCCTCTTCATATTCCAATGCCTTCATATCATATGCTGGTGGAATACTTGCACCATCTTCATCATAAGTATTATCAAATAATATTGCTTTCTTAATTTTATTTTTTTCTGGATCTAATAACGTATCAATAGATTTAAAATGAAATCCTTCTGATGTTTCCCAAAAGAAAAATCCTGCACTCTTACCAAGTTTACCCTCTGGCACAGACTTCTTAGATAATGTATTTAAAACAAAGAAAGGTTTTCTATTATTACCTATAAAATTATAATTATTATCTGTCTTTTCTATATCAATTTCCTTATCCGTATCAAAATAATCTGGAAGATCTTGAATAATTTTTGTAATATGATCGGATACTTTACCATCAAACCTAGTATTAACTCTTATCTTTTCGTTTAAAATAAACTCCTTAGATACCAATTCTAAATTTACAGTATTAACTTTAGAAGTTTCTTGTATAGGTGTAACTTTATTAATAAACAACTCTAACTCAAGTTCATTCTCATTATTATCTTCAATAATAACTTTACAAGTCTCCGTTCCAACTATAGGAAGACCCTCCACTGCTGCCATTACAGTATCATCATCTTCAGATTTAACAGTATGTCCTGTATCAGTATAATTAACTGATACCCTTACAGTATCTGCTAACATACTTTCATAGTACTGAAGAATAGTAACACCACCAGCTAAATCTACTGCACGACTCTGATCTTTATTAGAAATCACAAGTACTTGTGATATTATAGCAGGATCTGATGCCTTTGATAAAACTGTTTTATCTCCTTTAGCCATATTAATTTCCCTTCTCTAAAATTTCATACGGATCATCTCCAGAAGATACTGTTGCTCCACTAGTAACTAACTGGTTAGAATTATCACCAGGTAACATATTTATCTGAGTGGTAGGAGCATAGATTGTATACTCTTTCTGCCCACCATCAGTTTCATAAGATGCACTTACACTCAACAATTGATCATTAAATCTTGGAGTCTGTTTACCTAGTTTTGGTTGTGGAGGAGTAATAGATTGCGAAGGAAATCTGCCTGATCCATATTGATCTATCTTTTCTTGCATTGACATATTAGCAAATTTTTCATATTCATCCAAAGCAACTTCTTGATCATTAATATATGCCTTTCCTGTCTTCATATCAAATCTACCAGTAACTTTAGATTTAATCTTTGTTTTAATAACTTTCTTTTCTTTATTCTTTTGCTTACCTTCTGCTGCCTTTCCACCAAAGATAGCATCATAAATCATACCACCTAATATATCACCACCTGCACCACCTACAAAAGCACCTATAGCAGTTCCAACGCCAGGAACAGGAATCAATGTACCAAGCATTGCACCAATTGATCCACCTAGTCCTGCACCTATTGCCATGAATGCAGATTTCCCTAGTGGTTCTTTAAATACAAAAGCATTTAATAAGAAATCAACTATCGGCCCTATGAAAGGAATCTTCTTAACTATAGGACTAATAATCCTCTTAGCAGCTTTCAGTGTACCAGAAATTGCTTTTACTCCAGTCTTTCCTGCAGTAGTAAGTGCCTTTACTCCAGTCTTTCCTGCAGTAGTAAGTGCTTTTACTCCAGTCTTTCCTGCAGTAGTAAGTGCTTTAGTTGCTGGTTTTGTAAATGCTTTAGGTATTTTCTGTACGACTTTCTTTGCTATTTTAGGAGCACTTTTGATTGCTTTAACTGCTTTACTTTCTATGCGTTTTTTACCAACATTAGTTGCAATCTTAGTTGCTCTTTGAGATAAAGTTTTTCCTGTTGTCTTAGCAAGTTTACTAGCACCTTTTCTAACAGAAGATTTTCTAGCAGATTGAAGTACACCTGATGTTCCTCCAGTTACTATAGATCCTGATATATCTTTCTTTTTCTTTTTCTTTTCCTCATCCCTCTTCTTAGGATCCTTCTCATCAAAAATCATATCATAGATTACACCACCCAACATATCACCAGCAATACCACCAGCAATAGCACCTATAATAGTTCCAACTCCAGGAAATATACTACCAACAGCACCTAACAACCATGCTCCTAAACCTGCACCAATAGCTTTAAATGCTGATTTTCCAGGAGATTCTCCAAATACAAATACATTTAAAGCAAAGTCAGCAAGAGCTCCTACAAGAGGAATTCTTTTTACAATAGGACTTATAAAACTCTTAGTTAATTTTAAAAACTGTTTACTTCCTTGCCTACCTAAAACTCGAACAATACCTTTTCTTCCTAAATTTGTTAATGCAGACCTTCCAAATCTTCCTCCTGTAGGAGGTTTTACTCTACTAAATGGTCTGATATTATTAGCAGGTGGTTTTCTTTTCCCCCTACCAAATAAATCAAATAATCCACCACCACCATCATTACCTGTCAACCTCTCCATGAGAGTCATACCACCAACCAATAACATAAGATCAAGAACTGTTGCTAACAATCCTCCAAACCTAGCAAAGGACTTAGCAAAATCCTCACCACCTATGTTCTTTAAAAATCCAAAGGTTGCCTCACCAGCCTTCACTCCAAAATCTATAAAAGATATAAACCCACTTAGAAATTTACCACCAATATCAATTACAAAGTTAACAAATTTACCAAGATTAACAACAATAGGAATTAACTTAGGTAATAATGGTATTAATTTGATTGCAATAAATCCAAGTATCCATCCACTAACAAATTTTTTAATACTATCAAAAAAACTTAAACCAGGAATTTTTTTTGGAACCAATTTCTTCCATTGATTCTTAGGTTTTTCTAACTTTTCTTCTTTCTGCAGTCTTTTAAAATTTTGATTTTGTTTTACAAAATTTTCATTTTGTTTTTTTGTTTGTTCCTTTCTTTCTAAAAGAAATTTCTCAATATTAATAACAGATATTTTTATCTGAGACAATTTACCTTTAACAGGTTTCCCATTAATCTTTGCTGAACCAGGCAGTGCTTTTAATATTGCCATCTTATCTTGATATACCTAGTTGCTTCATTTTCCTTGCCGACCCATAACCAACATCAAACTTAGGAATACTTTTTCCACCATCGGGAGCATTATTATTCAGAGGACTATTAATAGATTTATTCTCTGGCAACACAGTAATCTTTGGTGCTGACAATGAAGGTTGACCTACTGGTGGTTTAATGTCTTGCTTAGAAGCTATTTTTATATTAACACTCTTAAGACCATCCGCAGGAATTTGCAATTCTTTTATCTTTGGTTCTTTAGCCATTACTTTATCAGAATTAACAGGTTTGTTTTCACCACCAAATAAACCACCAACAGCATTAGCAGTCTTTCTTATAAGTCCACCACCACTCCTATTATCAAAGTCAAATAGATTGCCTGTCATCATATCAGCAAGACCACCCATAGGACGGGCAAGAGCACCAGCAGTCTTTCTTATAAGTCCACCACCACTTCTCTTATCAAAATCAAATAGATTGCCTGTAAGTTGATCAGCAGCACCACCAATCATACGTTTCAATCCAAATCCACCACCTGATTTTTTCTTTTGGTTTACTGGAGTCTGTGTTGGTGTCTGTGTTGGTGTTGATGTTGGTGTGGAAGTGCCTCCCCGACTTGCTATTATTTGCCTCTGGATTGTACTTATTTCAGACCCAATTTCATTCCATCTCTTCCTATCCTTTCTTGATAATTTACCATCAGGGCCTCTTTCCATAGCATCTCTCTCATTTCGTAACTTTTGAAGTTGTGCCATTGGTCGATTATCAAAAGCTTCTGCCATAGCATTTGCTTCTTCTTGTGAAAATACTCTTCCACCACCACTAAATCCTTGAACTAAACCACCACCATTAAAATTCATCAAAGGAACAGTTTCATCTCCATCCATTTCAGCAATTCTATTCATATTTTTCTGCATAAGATTTTCTTTCGTACCACTCTTATGCATTCTGGCAGTACTTATAACCTCCTCTCTCAAAGATCCATCTGCAATACCCTGATCCATTGCTATCACATCAGGTAATGCATTGAATTCTGCAAGTGCTTTTTGTTGTATAGGAGTTCCTTCTGCCATTTGTACTCTCCATGAAGCAAGTCCACTAACCATTTTGTCATACCCAAATGAAGCAGAATCAATAACTACCGACCCATCTGCCAATTTCATAGATGGGTATCCTTTTTCCTTAAGAACTGCTTCTGCTTCTTCATTAGATAATTTAAATGATTCTCTCGTGGTCTCACCATTAACTGTTCTAGTAATAGTTCTCACCATAGTTTCAAGATCTGTATGAGTATCTGTATATTCTGATGTTTTTGGACCTGGACCTTTCCTAACTGAAGGGGTAACACCTGCAGCATAAGTCAACTTATCCAAAGGAGGTAATCCTTGTAATTTTCTTTCATTATTAACATGTATAAGATCTTCAGGTTGAATACGATTAACAACACCACCCTCATTATATCCCTTACGTTTCTTATTTGGCATCAATACTGGGACATTTGTTCCACCAGCAGCTGCATTCATAGACTCCATTGTATCGATACCATACTGCTGTACAGCACCCTTAGACATAACAAACTCACCAGGAGTTAGCATAGCAGGAACAGTATCCTTATCACCTTGTCCACGAACCTTTCCACCCTTATTAAACTTCTGTGGTTCCTCTTCCTCACCACCACCTTGGAACATTCTACCCATACCAACTACAGCACCAGCAGTTCCTATAATATTCAGAGCAGCTCCTAACTTACCACCTTTTGCACCTCTAACTTGCCTTAGAACACCTCTTGCACCTTTAATTTTCCTTGCTGCTGCAAGTTGTGCAGCAAGTGCAACCAATTTAATTGTACCTGTTATCAATGTTTTGGCTATAAATCTTATAAACCTACCTAAACCAGTTCCAAATACAAGATATAACGATAATAATTTACCCCAATTATTACCTAAGAATTTAATAACACTATCAATCTTTCCTTGGTTCGCAGGATTACCAAACCATTTAAGTATATTTAAAAATATTTTTCCTAAAATTAAGTTTTTTATAAAACCAAATATCTTCCCAAAGATACTTTGAACGGGAGCAATAATTTTATCACCTGCCTTCTTTAAAAATCCAGTTACTTTCTCTAAACGACCTTCTTTTTTTTCTCTATCCTCATTTTCTAAAGTTTGGTTTTGAAGTTTTTTATTTTCTATATCAAGTTTTGTTTGATCCTTTAATGTATCTTCTATTCTCCCAACTGCTTCTGCAATAGCATTTATTGTATCAACTAATCCACCTGATGCTGCTTTCTTCTTTTGATCTTTAGATGGCCCTAAAAGTTTTTGAGGTTCCTTATCCCTACCTAAAAAACTACCTATGTTTATTGTTGTTTTTCTTTCTTTAAAATTAGGATCTGCTGCTTTTCTATCTGCTCTTATTCTTCTTACTTCATCCTGTATTATTTGAATTCTAGAATCAGATCTACCAGGTCTACTTAAAGCCTCAATTGAAAGCGTATTAGTTGCTTCCATCAACGCACTAAGATAATCCTCATCAGACTCGATATCCACAGGATCGTATCCGAGATCAGAAATTATTTTTATCGGTGATACACTAACCGCCATTTAAAATTGTTGTTGTTGCTGCTTTTGCTTTCGCTCTTCCTCTTCAAGATGTTGTTGAAGAAGTATAACATAAATGTCTCGCTCCCACGGCATCATATTTTCAATTTCAGTCAAACTATATTTATGATATTGCATCAACGAAAAATTGAGTTTGAAGTAACCCTCAAGACTCATATGTACCAGAGCTAAGCGAAAAAAGATGCTAACCCTTCAAGAACCACATCACTTTCCTTTTTAGTATCAGGATTCATTACTTTAATAGTATGAGATAATTTAGGCATAGTCTCAAAGAAAGATTCAATCTCTTTAAACTGAGATGAATTCATCGACTCAAGAAATTCAGTCAACTCTTTCTTAGTACAATCAGATGCTGTCCATACCTCTTCTTCGGTATAGATCTTATCAATACATGTTCCAATTAATTCAAATGATTGATCCATCTGATTTCCTTCACTAAAATCAAAATTATTTTTAATGAATTGTTCCAAGGAAGGATACTTCATTTCCATCATAATATTATCATCAAGTTTTATCTGATTGGTATGACCATCAGTACGTTGAATTTTAATACTGTCAATGGGAATATTCTTTTTAACTTCAGTAACACCATCATCAGGACATATTAAATTAACTTCAATAGTTTCACCTACAGACTTACCACGAATGTTCAAAAACAAATACTCTATATCAAAAGTAGGTAATGACTCAACCTTAATACCCTTTGTCAAAACACAACTTTTAATTACTGCTTTAATAGCATTAGTAATCTCTTTTGTATCTTCACTTTCAAGAGCTATTAATAATACCTTTTCTTCTTTAACTAAAAAAGGTCTATATCTAACTTTCTTTTGTGTAGAAGGTAGTTCCAACTCATACGTCGGGGTCGAAATTTTTGGTAAAGGCATGATATGTTTATAACAATGTCAGTATATTTATTTAGCGAGGTTATTTAGTTTTATATCCAACAATTCTTCCTCTCCTATTTCTTATAGGAATTTTAGTAATTGCTTTTGATCCTGCGGGCCAAGTATCACCATACATCGACTGATCTTTATGTATTTGTGCTTCAACTTCTCGTTTTGCAGAAGTGGCACTATTACTAATTCCAAAAGCTCCTCCTGGAACAGTGTCTCCATAATTTCTAACATCCCTTTTAACTAACTCATCAGTTGAATGAGTTGGTACTACTGAAGATATTGTTTGCACTTTTCCAGGTTTTAATCTCTTTGTTATAAATGTATTGTGCTGAACATATCTTATATAAGAATAAGTAACAGTACATTTTAAAACATCAACACTACCATATGATAATGGCATTGAATTAATAGCCGTAGGATAAGACCTAATAAACTCATAACATAATTCCTTATTTACCTCCCTTGCAGGTGTAGGAGCAATAAATTTTTCATCTTTCTCAAACTTTTTAATTAACAATCCATCTATCATATACTCATCAGGATAAGACATTTTATAAAAATAATTAGAATTTCTTAATTTATCTAATGAGTCTGAATCAGTAGGATCTTCTCCTGCGATATATGATATATAACTTTCAAAAAATCTTATTGGATAATAAGCATCTTCTTCTGCATTAACATAAAAAGTTAATTGTAAATTCTGATCGTAAACTTTTCTATGTGGCATCTTTTCTGTGACACCAGTATAATCATTATCTACATTAAATGTTATTAAATTATTTCCTGGCAATACTGCTTCCGTACATAACAATGTCAAATAATTATATGGAGATGATGCACCAGAATTCAACTGAGATAAAAAACTTGGCACAGGAAATTGAACCTCAAAATATGGAACTAATGAGGGTGATAGTATAGTATTCCTTAGATCATCTACCGTTTTATGGGTTGGTGTTACCCCCAACTTTGCCATCTAAATAATATTTAACTTACAATGTTATTTATTATGTATGTCAGAGAGTAAAAAGAGTATTTACAAACCCAGAAATCCAAAGAAATATAAGGGCAATATTAATAATATTATCTGTCGTAGTTCTTGGGAAGAAAAATTTTGTGGTTACTGTGATCTAAATGAAAATATTATACAATGGGGAAGTGAAGAGTTCTTTATACCTTATAGAGCTCCTGATGGCAAAACCCGTAGGTACTTTCCAGATTTTATCATTAAAGTAAAAGAAAATAATGGTAAGATTAAAACCTATGTGATAGAAGTCAAACCATTTAAACAAACTAAACCACCGAGGAAAAGAAAAAAGGTGACTCAATCATACCTTTATGAATGCAAAACTTATGCTACCAACCAAGCAAAGTGGGAAGCAGCTAATGAATGGTGTAAAGATAAAAGAATTGAATTTAAAATTATTACTGAAAGAGAACTTGGTGTAGCATCATGACAGACTCTTTCGGATTCAATGCTGCTGAAGAAGCAGAAGATAATCGTATTCGACAATTTCTCAGTGACTTAAACAATAGAACTAATGATCCAGAAGAAATGATGCTGGAGATTATGGATGTACTGAATGACACAGTAACTCCTGTTCCTGATGTAGGAAATTTCTATACCTTTGTATATAATGCTAAAACTCCTGGCGAATCATATGATCAACATCCTTTGATTGCATGTGTAGAATTATTCTCATGGGGATTCCGAGGACTTAACTTCCATTGGAGAAAATACAGAAACTATACATGGAATGAACTAGCAGGACAACTCTATATTGTTCAAAAAAATGAACTTGATGACCTACTTGCCATACCTTATGGTAAATACATACTTAATCCTCGCTAAATAATAAAAAAAAGTTGTAAAATAAATGGCATCAAATCTATTCTATACCGATAAAAGTGGATTTTTCGGTAATGATATGAAAAAATATAAATTCAATGCTATCGTCAGTGGTAAAGGTAGGAATGAAAAATATTTCACGCTTGTTAATAAAAAGACTGGAGAAGTAGAAATATGGAACAATGAATGGTTAAGCGATAGAAAGGTGGGTACATACGATCCAAAAACTAAAAAAATAGTGCTCAATAATGGTGCAAAAGATTATGAAAAAGAAGCCTTTGGAGATCCTGAGAGTGGTTCATTAAATAATGTAATACAAAACTCCAAGAGCATGATTCAAAAAGAATGTTTTAATGATGCTACTAATAAAGCAAGTGGAGTTACCGAAGCAGATAGATTAGCTTCTTGTAAAAAAATGGCTAACGAATTATTAAATGATGGATCAACAACTATAGATCCACTTGAAGAAAGTACTATGAGAGGAGTGGCAGAAGAAGAACGAGCAGCCTTAATGGAAGTTAAAGGTAGAAAATACTTCCCTAACCTTAGATATCCAGAAAAAATGTCTGAGGATCAAGATGCAATAAAATTTACAATCAGAGATTTTAAACCAAGAGAATGGGATAAAGATCAACCAGGAGTTTTAAAAGAAAGAGATCGTAGTAATGCAGCTCTTGATAAATTTAACATGGGATCTGTAATCTTACCTATGCCAGGTGGTCTCAAAGATAATAATCAACAGGACTGGGGAAATGCTACAATGAATCCTGCACAAGCAATAGGAGCACAACTAGCACTGGCAGCATTTAATAGTGCTGATGCAGCAGGAGGTTTGATGAAAAACCTAGCAGGTGATCTAGGTTCTAGTGATATGGATGAAACTGCAGCAAATTTAATTGCAGGGCAAATCACAGGTACTGGTGGACAGTTAATAAAAAGATCAGGTGCATTGATTAATCCTAATGTTGAACTACTATTCAACTCTCCACAATTAAGATCTTTTCAATTCCAATTCAATCTATCTCCACGTAATGCATTTGAAGCACAGACTGTCAAACAAATCATAAGAACATTTAAACAAGCATCAGCACCAAGACGAACTGTAAAGGGTTACTTCCTAAAAACTCCATTGATTTATGAAATATCATATATCAATAATGCATATAACTTAAATAGATTTAAGGAGTGTGCAATGACTAGTTTCCAAACAGACTATACACCTAACGGAAACTATTCGACATTTCGTGATGGTACAATGACTCAATATAAAATATCAATGTCATTCACTGAACTTGATCCTATCTTTAATGATGATTATGATGCCCTAGATAAGGAAGCATTTGGTGAAAGACCTGAAGGGCCACTTCAAAGATTAGATCCCGAAGTTGATGCAGCAGGTATAGGTTACTAAAATGTCAAATTACTTTAAAAGAATTCCAAACATTGATTATGTAAGTAGATTACCTAATGCTAAAATAGGTGACTACATGCCAGTAAAAAACCTCTTTAAAAGAGGTATACTGAGAGATGATATTTTCCAAGATCTTGCCGTCTTTACAAAATATAAAATCAGGGGTGATGATCGACCAGATAATGTTGCATTTGATTTTTATAGTGATTCAAATCTAGATTGGTTGGTTTTAATTAGCAATAATATTATTAATATTCAATCGGAATGGCCTATGTCTCAACAAGGATTTGATAATTATCTGATTAGCAAATATACTGAGTCAGGTGATTCAGACACTGACACATATAATAGAATTTACAATGGAGTTCATCATTATGAAACAAAACAAATTAAAAACTCTACTGGTGTAGAAATATTGGCAGAGGGTTTAACAGTTTCTCCAGAGTATACTCTTACATACTATGATTGGTTAATTGATGGCTATGTAAACCTACTTAAGGGTGCTGATGAAGCATACAATACATCATTAGTTACTCCAGTAACTAACTACGAATACGAAGCAAAAATTGAAGATGATAAAAGAAATATATTTTTATTAAAACCAATGTACGTTTCATTAGTCATTGATGATCTTACTGACATGATGAAATATAAAAAAGGATCTACTGAATATATCAGTAAATCCCTTAAGAAAGCAGAAAATATTAGACTATATCAATAACTACTCTTCAGCTAGTTTCTGAAAGTACTTCAGTGCATCATCTTCATCTTCGGATGCTGGTGATGAAACTGCTGCAGCCACTGTTGCTTCTGCCTTACGAGAATTAAAATCTGGTGCATAAGAACCACGACTGTTATCCTCATTTGCAACTTCTTCGTCATATACACGACGTGTTGGTTGCTTATGTCCTAGAACATAATCCAAACGCTTCTTCAAATCTTCATATGACTTGAACTGATCTGGTGCAGTAACAGCAGCAAGTGAATACTGCTTCTTCCACAATGCTTCTAGTGCATCGTCATCATCTAGTACAGGAGATACCTTATCGAACTCTGACTTATCATAGTTCCAGTAACCATCCTTCTTCACAATCTTCAACTTGAAGTTAGCACCTTGCCAGAAGTCAAAAGGATTGATTGGAGTCTCATCCTCAAACTCTGGTTGCATTGCTTCCATTACTTTATCAAAGATCTTCTTACCAAACTTGTAGAGGAATACTCCACCCTCATTCTGAGGATTGGTAGGATCTTTAACGACATAGATGTTTGCATAGTAAGAAAGCTTACGCTTCTGCTTACGAACAACATCCTTATCGGATTCATTACCACTGTTCCAGAGTTCACGATTGTGCTCTGAGACAGGATCTTTACCACCTGTTGTGGTTAAAGAGTTCTCAATATACCAACCACCTGGTCCTTGGAAAGCATGTGAATAAACCTTTGCCCAAGGAATATCTTCACCTTCTGGTGCTGGTAAGAAAC
>VTLG01002801.1_pt1 | contig 17646 bp, 25 predicted proteins | sample 4694571 | NCBI WGS metagenome assembly VTLG01 (sample SAMN12604809, study PRJNA352737) | marine metagenome | biome: ENVO:00000447; feature: ENVO:00000209|ENVO:00000569|ENVO:01000036; material: ENVO:00002151; isolation source: viral sequences binned using virsorter ... | reverse complement strand
GATCATTTGGTTCTAAGTTTGCAATAACTCTTGGTACTCTGATCTGTCCATCTACACCACGAGATACAGGATCTGATTTATAACGAGAAGCACTCATAGCTCCTACACCTACAAAACCTGAGTTAGCTGCAATCGAAGGACGTTGTATATTTGCATCTCCACCTGATTCCACAAGATCCGTTTTTGGTCTTGAAGAAAGTAATGTTGGATTACCAAAGAAAGTAACGTTCTTTCTCATGGTAGAAACTATTTCATCATGAGTACAAATATGATTAGCTAATGCATCAAACTCTCCAGAACCCTCGTGTGAAAAGCCTTTTGGGTTATTAAAAATTTCTACGCAAGGAATAAACCCTAAAGTATTATCAAATTCTTTGGTCTTACCTGGCATTGATGGATAAGGAGCATCAAAAGTAATCTCATGATCTGAATGAGTTTCTGTAATTACTTTTCTTTTTATAGATAGACGAATATATTTTTTTCTTCCATGTTTTTGGGAAGGGTCTTGTCCTGTTAATGCAGAATCTGCAATTGGTTGTTCAGCACCTGACTTTCTCCTTACTTTGTAATGATAAATAATAACAACTTCATCTAATTCCCCATCCACACTGTAGTAACTTCTGTATTCATGCTTACGGAAATAATAAAGACGATAATTATTATTTGTAGGACGAATATAAAATAACCCTTGTCCATCACATAAAAAGTAATCCCATATCGAGTCTAAACGAGACTCAAGTTGATTATATTTAATTACTCGGTCTATAAAATCTTTTCTTTGATTACCAAAATTATCTTGAGCAGGAAAAAATTCAACTCCTTGACGTATACCGAAAAGCCTCATCTGTGCTAGATGTGAAGCTACAATTCCTGTATCAATTGAAGCTCCTCCATCTCTTTCAAGATAAGAGTCAATTATTTCTTTAAGACGGGCTTTAGCGTCAGTAGCCATTAGTCTTTTTCCTCTTTCCTTTTAATGATTTTAGCAGCTTTGGTTTGTTTCTTAAGATATAGCCATCTCTTAAAATAGATTAGCTCTTCTTTAGCAAAAAGCTTTGGTTTTTTAATTGCTTGTTTGACCAGCTTTTTAAGTTTCATTTACATACCAGCTTGTTCCATTAATTCTCTTAACTGACTATTTCTATCACTTTGATTTTTAAATATTTTATCTACCATACCTCCTTTTCCTCCTTTATAAGTTCCTTCTCTAACTTGATCTACTTTTTCTAAATTAGCAGGTAGTTGAAAAGGATTCAAAAGATTTGTTTGTCCTTGAGCTATCAAAGGATTCATATTACCTACTGGAAAAGCAGTTCCACTTTGAGGCATTGCTGTTGGAATATTGCTTGATTGATTCTGTCCTTCTAATTTCATTCTTTCTATTATCTGTTGTAATTCTGCACCACTTGGTTCACCCCAACCTGTTCCTATCGGTTGACCTGTCTGATTATATTGATTTTCTCTTGCTTGTCCTAAACCTCCAGCAGTTACATTTCCTTCAGCTGTAACGTTTGGATTCATATGATGAGCAATAGCTCCTTGATTACCGATACCTCCTGGTAAACCTATAAAACTAGTAGGTTGATTTGTATAACCAACAGGAGCACCTGTTCCTGGATTAGTTTGGTACCGAACTCCTGGAGCACCTGGTACATTTAATTCTCCTCGTAAACGCATTACTACTACCCAATATATAAATCTATTTTACTCTTCTTGTACTTTGTATCCTTTTGGATCATTCAACTTTGTCAATACAATACCAATACCTTTAATATCCCATTCCAAATGATCTCCTCTTTCCCATTGCAATTCATCTGTTATTTCAGGAGGAAAACTAATACATAAGTCACCAAAGACATTATCTTCTAACTCCAGTATGTAAGTCATTTCTCTATAAGCTTTTCCATTAGCTTATCAAGCTTATTATGAATTGCTCTAAAGTGATCGTTCATATCTTGTAGTTCCCGAACAAAGTCAACTTTTAAAACATATTCCAAAGGCATTCTATTCACATGTTCCTCCAATGCATTAATACGCATTCGTTGATTTTCTACATTCTGAATAGAATCTTTTAAGCGTTCTTTATGACGTTCTAAAACTTTACTAGCAATCCAACCACCTCCTGTTATAGAAGAAATAACGGCTGTTAATGCAAGTGTCAGAAAGTCTGGTCCCACTGTTCTATCCTTTTTCTCTATTCTAAATCAAAAGTCTAATTGCAGATGACCTTTCTTCATTAATCCAGTAACTAACCAAACTAATGCATCCACACAATCGTCATGACCACTAACACCGAAGTTAGTTAATTCTTCAAACATATTTGTAAAGTTCCTATAGCGGTTAAATATAATTTTTCTATCTTCAAACATACCCATAATTCCACGGAATCTAGCTAACTTATCTCCTCTAAAACCTTTAACAGGATGCCAAATTAGATTATATAAACTCTCATTTTGTAAACAAATACGTTTAAAGTCTGCTTCTAATGATGCTTGATATTGAACAGCTTCAGACCATATATCACATGTTGAATGAGTTGGATAATAAAGACCACCTTGATCAACTTGTATGATCGACCAATCATTTAATAGTTCTTTTAGTGCATCAAGTTTCTCTAAATTACCCATAACTCTTATGCGTCTGTAATCAATGATATGTACTCGATCTTCGATCCTTCCTCCCAGTACCATTACCGTATAGTCATTCTTTTCTCTTATTCCTGCTGATAGGTCTACCCCCACTCCTAACGTATCAAATTCGGTTGATATTTCTGCTTTAACAATGAGTTCAGGTGCAAGCGATAATTCATTCTGTCGAACGACTTGATTCATATACTGAAAGGAGAAGGCAATCGGAGATTGCCGTTTTTTTTCTTTTAAGTATTCCAAGGACCACATTTCAGGCCAATATGATTCTTCATCACCTGTCTTAGGATTATTTTGTATGGCAGAGAGGACAATTTGTATCCAATTATTTTGTTCGTTAAAGGTAGTGGAATGAATATCGTCATGCCTAAACCGAGTACCAAGACAAATAGCCCGACCCCCTTCAAACATAGTAGGAGCGATAACTGCATTCCAATTTTCCTGCATCGTTTTACGAATATCAGGGTTGGCAATATCAGCAGCTGATTTAATAGCGTCATCTATCATGACAAGATGAGAACGCTTAGATGTAACAGAACCTTTTAGTCCAGCAGCACAAAGAGTAAATTGTTCTTCACCAGTGGTATCTATACCTGCAAACTTATGATCAATCGACCAATATTCGTTACTCGTTACGTTCTTAAGTAGACGAACTTTAGGAAATACTTCTTGGTATCTTTTACTTTCAATAATACGTTTAATTGTTGCTGATTTAGATCGTGCAATATCAACTGTATAAGAGAGATAAAGAACTTGTAATGGAAGACCAGCTTGTGTATGAACACCAATAGCCCATGCAGTTAATAAACCAAGAACAGTTGATTTAGCAGAACCACGGGGGGCTAATAGATCTATATTTGGTCCAGCAATTTTTATTAAACAACTACTATCTTCATTGGTAACAAACTTTCGATTCCATTCTTGATGATGAAAAGCAGGAGGTTTATCTGCTACATAATCACAAAAGTAACCAAAGTCATCTCTTGCTCGTTTTAAATCTGCTAAATTTTTAGGTTTCTTTATTTGTTGATTACGTGCAGCAGCCTTCGCATTACGTCTATATGCAAGATGAGTATATGAAGGCACAAGAAATAATCAAAGTATTACTTTAATAATAACTAATAAACTATTTTTAAACATGACGACCTGCATCATCAATCTCTGCAGGATGTTTTTGAATTTCAGGATGTTGGCAAGTATTGCAATTTCCTGAAGTTTTATTTACTTTGTTTTTTTTTGCTCTTTGTACTTTTTAGCTTTCTCTAAAGCAGCTTTACGTTTTTCTTTATCTGACATCTCTGTACCATCTTCTTTCTTAGCATTTTTATTTTTAAAATATTCAACTAACTGTGGAGGCATTTTACCTTTAACCATTATCTAATTCCTCCTCCTTTTAGTTGAGATATTCTTGCTAAGAAATCTTGAAGGAATCCTCCTCCTTTAAAACCTTTTGGAAGTTGATCATTTCCAATTGGTCTACCTTTATCAGCTCCTCTAGGAATACGATCACCTTTACCTGGTCCAAATTCTGTACCACCTCTCTTTACGTTTTCAATTTCTCTTTCTTTTTTTCTCTGATTCCATTCCTCTGTTTTTCTTTGATGCCATGTATCTTTTTTCCTACCGTAGTTAGGATCATCTTCTCTACCCCAAGGCTGTTTCTCTACAGGAGGTCTGCCACCAATAGGTTTCTCTGGTATACCAGGCATAGGTCCCTTTCCAGGGAAATAAGGTAAAGTTGCCCAGTTGTCATCTCCAATTGGTCTACCTGGTCTACCTGGACCATACTGATCATCTCCCCTGATTGGTTTACTTGGAGGTCTACCATCCATTGGTGGTTCAACAGGTCTACCTTCTTTAGGTGGGAAAGGTCTTCCTCCTTCTTCAATAGGCTTCATTACTGGAGGTCTACCATCAATAGGTCTACCTGGTCTTCCTCCTTTTCCTTGCTTCTGCTTTCCTTCTCTATCATTTTGATCCATACGATCTTCTATGACAGCTCTAGCTCTACCTTTTCCTACTGGTCCCCGACCCGTCTTTTTTCTACTTAGGGCTTCAGCTCTTCTAGCTTGACCAGAAGCTGCTAACTGTTGGCCTAAAGCACCTTTTTGTAATGTACCAGCACCCATTTTTATTCACTAAAATTTTCGCTTAAATATATTTTAATTCACCTATTCTTCTAACTGCATTCTTGCCCATACACTCATAGTTGCTTCTTCTAATGGAATTTCAATTGGATCATCTTTAAAAATAAACATTAATTCTCTAATAGCTCGATCTGCACCAGCCATTAAAATTCCTTTTCTATCTTTTGTATTCGTAAACTTTTCAACTTGATCTATGTGACCACGTAATTCTTTTTGCATAGATGCTATACGTGCAACACCTGCATCACGTTTAACTAATCCTGTCTCAACATCAGCTCTTAATTTACGAATATCTTCTTGCATTGCATCTATTTCAAATAGAAGCTTTTGACGATGATCTGGTTTTTTATATTCTTTTTTTACCCAGAGATCACACGCAGTAATAGATCCTCGATAACCAAGGAATCGAGAATATAAATATATTTCAATGACCGAGTAATTATCAGAAGCAAACGAACAAAAAGATTCTTGAGTTGATGAATCTAAGTTATCAACCCAAGCATCAAATAGCTCAATATCTATAAGCTCGTTGCGCCTGTTTGTAGTCTCGCTCTTCGTCTTTTTGCTTATACTGTTGCTCTTGCTCGGTAGCACGACGTTTTTCTTCGGCTCCTTTGCCGATTGTTTGTCTATCTTGTTCACCAGCATCCTCCATTTTTTTCTTGGAAAATTCGTAGGCGACTCCAGCAGCCTGTTTGTATTTGTCTATATCAAACCAGTCATCAACATCTGATTGACCTTTAGGTACTGAACTAGCCATAACGAATATATCCTAATAGAAATTTAGAAGTTGCTCATCATGTTGGCAAGACCAGCCGCATAGGTGTCACGACGACCTTCTAGAGACTTTTGACGTGTCTGACGACCTTTAGAAGCTTCAAGACGACTTAGTAAGTCTTCAAACTTTTTAATATCAAAATAGTCATCATCAGGATTCGATTGAGTCATTTCCGATAATCATTTAACTAAAATAATTATAGCAAGTATATTTTTAGAAACTAAATGCATTTACAATACCTGCATACATATCACCTTCTTTACCAATTCTTGTAATTTCTTTATTACCTTCAACCTTTAGTTTCGTAACTTCTTTATCAATGTTGCCTTGAAGATTAGTTAAACCAGCACTATATAAGAACTTACGTCCTTCACGGATATTATCCATTGCAAAGTCGATCTCTGCAGGAGTTCCTTCGTATTGATCTTTCCAAGAAGGCATCTTAACGCCTGTATCTTTTTCAAGATCTCCTTGGTAACTAGGAAGGAGTGACTTGTCAAAGTTAAATGTACGTGTACCTGTACGGTTCCCAGAGGCATCTCTTTGCTCCTTGCCATACATTGTGTCGTAATAGTTCTCTAGATAGCTACGCTGGAACTTATCCTTGTATTCAGAACCAGATGTAAGACCTGTCTTAAAGCTATCAATATCTTTGTAGTAACCAGAACCAAATCTTTCTTTAGCTTTAGCTATTTCATCAGCAGTACCTTGTCTACCTAAGATTTCTTCATAGGCTGCTTTGATATTTGTATCTCTTCTTTGTCCTAGCAAACCACCACCAGTAGTTCCACCAGTTGTACCTCCTGTCGTTCCACCAGTCGTACCCCCTGTGGTAGAAGATCCTCCATGATAGAAATTACCTAAGTTATTTAAAGCTGTATTAACACTCCAGTTCTTCCATTCATCAGGAGTTTCATATGTTGGAGCAGTAGTCCATCCACCTTCAGGACCATCACTATCTTTATAACGATCCCACATCTGACGTGGATCAGTACCACCTGACCATGCAACACTACCGTCAGCTAAGTTGTAATCTGTAGCGTAATCTTTTAACTGAGTTTCAGCTTGGTTGTAGTCAATTAATCCTTTACCTAACTTGGTTTGTACACCTTGCTTAAACGCATCCCAACCTGCTCTACCAGAAGTTTGCTTACCTTTCTTAGTTTTATAAGACTGTAATTGAGTTGTCCAATCTCTATAATCTCGATCTTCACTTTTACGATTTTCTGCTTTTAAATAATCTTGGAACGTAGTATCTTTTTCTTCTTTCGGATAATTAATTGTTGTATTGCCTTTGTTATGTACTAAAAACTTACCTGAAACATAAGTATGAGCATCTTCAACAGTTAGATGAATAACATCACCTTTCTCTGTCTTCTTACGATTAGTAAGAGCTAATTCTCCTTCTATTGTTGCAACTGTATTACCTCTACTTAAGTCTTTAGCCTTAATCCATTTCTTTCTATTAACTGAATAGAATTTATGGTTAGGAGAACAAGTAATCTTTTCTCCAGAAAAATCAAGATCAAGTAATTTAGATTCTTCTTTATTTACAAAGACGACTTTATGCGTACCACGATTAAAAGTATGTTGATCAACAGTATCAACAATATCTCCTACTTTTAAATCTTTTATAGATTTCCTTTCTCCGTTAGGTAGAAGTATATCGGATGTGAGAATTGAACAAGCCATTAAACCGTACCTGTTAGTCTAAAACGTCTACCTGCACCTGTTGGTCCAAACATCTGTTCTCCTTTAACGATGCCAGGGTATGCAGCTGCAGAAGCATTCATCATGTTTTGAAATCTGGAAACATCTCTTGCTTGAGGACTATTCGCTATTGAAAGCATATTTAAAGCATCTTCTCTTTTATTTCTTGCTTTCTTTCTATCTAAAGTATCAACTCCAAATAAGGCCATTTCTTTTGCATTTGCCATTGCTTCACGTTCACCTCTTGCTGCATTATTAAGCTGCATCAATTGGTTCCAAGCACCAGCTTCTGTTCCATATTTAGATGCTGCGAATTGTTTATCAGCACCATACATCGTGGCTTGAGCACTTTGCCTTGCTCCTCTGGCAGCACCCATTCCACTAAAAATACCTGCACCTAATGTTGCAGCTGCCATCCAAGGAAAAGCCATGTTATTTACACCTCCGTCTTATATTCCATTTTATAGTGTCTAAGTCTTTAATCATCAGCCTAGTAAAGCAGCAAAGTTTGTACGAGTAGGAATATTGACACCACCAAATTGATAAGCACGAGAATTAGAAGCTATTTGTGCCAAGTTTGCATTTCCTGGTGCGGCAGCAGTTGCATAAGAACCACCAAAAGCTGCATGCATTAAATCAGGTAGTCTTGCCATCTGTTCTTGTTTAAATTTTTCTTTTCCAACTCTTAGTTGCATCTCTTCATTCCTCTTCATCCAATCTTCCATAGTCATTCCAGTTGTCTGCTGAAAGTCAGGTATTTTCTTGTCAGGTATCTCTACTATTTCTCCACCAACTTTTGTTTTATGACCAGGAGCAACTTCACCATATCCTCCTTCTGATTTTACTCCCCCACCATGTCCTCTTTGATCTGCATCTCCTCCTGTAAATATATCTGTAAAACCAGCCCAATATCTTCCGAATCCTTCAGGAGCATTTTCTCCTATCATTGTTCCTGATCTTGGATCATATTTAAGTCCAGAGGTTTTTGTAGTTTCTTTTTTGGCAGGTTTTATATATTTCTCAGGATTAACCATCTGAGTTACATCTGAGCTAATAGGACCTAATGGACCCATTGCCATAAGAGTGGAGTTGTTACCTAATAAAGATTGAAAGTTGTACATATCTAATGTCCTTTAGTAAGAGCTAGTGCCATAAGCTTGAGCCATGAGCTGGTTAGTAGAACTCATGAGGTTTTGAGCCATCCCTAGTCTAGCCATCCTCATCTCTCTCTCAAACTGTGCATTATTAATTTGTTCCATTAATGGCAACTGTATATCTGTATATAATTTTGCTTGCTTCTCCATACTACGTTTTGTCTTCGCATATGGAGTTATAGGCATACCACCAATACTCCAATCTCTACCACTTAAAGGATCACTAGGATCACCAAATATTGGGCTAAGTAATTGTCTACCACCTTTAAGGACTGTGCCACCAATCATTGAACCAACAACAGTACCCACTGGTCCTGCGAAGGAACCTATTGCACCACCTGCAAGTGTTCCTGCTGCTCCTAATGGATCACCTGCTGCAAGGTCAAGTCCTGCTCCTAAGAAAGGAACTCTTCTTGCTGCCCATTTTCCAGCTATTTTCCCTCCTGCTTTTATACCTGCAACTTTTGCAGCTTTTTGTGCTTGAGCTACACTACCACCACCTTTTAAGATATTTCCAGCTGCTGTCATTCCAGCTATTCTACTAGCGTTAGATGCTGCTAATGATGCTTTTGGTGCAATCGTTCCAAATAATCCTCTAGCTAAACCAACTGAACCTTTTGCTCCTTTACTTAAAGCTCCTGGAGTACCAGTAACAGCTTCTTTTACTAATTCTTTACCTGCTTGAGTATATGGACTACCTTTTACTTTAGTAGCCATCTTTGCAGTCCAATCACCAATAGAACCTATACCTGGAATCAATGCTGCATTTGCTGCGGTATTAACAACAGCTCTTCCTCCTCCACCTCCTGATGTCGTTACTCGACCTAAATCATCTATTAAACTACCACCACTTTGAGTTATATTAAATCCTCCAGGTTGTACTCCTTGTCTATATCTATTTAAAAAATTAATGCCACCTTGATTTAAAGGATTGCCAGGACCCATCCGAGTTGTATAATTATCAGATCCAGAACCAGTAATATTGTACATTACATTCTCAAGTACTTATCTAATAGTTCTATTTTATCAGTGTACATACTTTACTAATAAGCCAATGTTGAAGGATAGTTAGGTCTATTAGCAGACGCAATTGCCATATTTGATAATTTTCCAGCTAATGCTCCAGCTAATGCATATTTACCACCTCGAAGTGCAACTTTACCTGCACCTGCTGTTGTTGATAATCCTTTCTTTAAACCTACAGTTCCACCAGCTAAAGCTCCTACTGATTGCAAACCAATTGGAAAACCAACAACACTAACTTCAGGGTATCCTTGTAAATTTTCCATCGTTCCTTTCACTAAACCTAAACCAGTTAGACCTTTATTTTGATAAGCATATTTCATAAAATTGCCATATCTCTGTGGAGTTAAATCAGGTATATCTTGTTTTGCTGTTTCATATTTAAGAGGTTGTCCTCGTCTACCTAGTAAAACTCTATCTACAAACTCAGGAGCAAATTGATCTGTTTGTCTTCTATCTTCTGATCCTTGATCTGCATACTTCTGTTTAAAACCTTTTGCTCTAAATGCTTCACCAGGATTTAATAAATTTAAATGACCTAAAGATGCACCTACAGGTAAACCAACAGCAGCAAAACGCATAAGACTACGTTCTGTAGGACCAAACTTACCACTACCTCCTATCTGTTTAGGTTTTAAATTACTAGCTGCTTTCTTTCCTAATACTTTTTCTGATACTTTATCTGCAATAGGCATTGGATGATTGTAATGCCAATAGAATCTACGACTTGCATCTTCTCCTACGTCAGTTAATAATCTTGCTCCAACAGCACCTGCAAATTGTAATGGTGTTTTTGTTAATGTAATTGAACTTCCACCTACTCCTGCTAAACGTGGACCACTTGATTGCATACCAGCATTGCCAGTAATTCTTGAACGTTCTCTACCACCAGTAGTACCTTTTGCTAAATCTTTATAAAACTGTGGTTGAAAAACTGTATGACTATACCCTCCTTGTTGACGCATCAAGTTAGAAGCGGTATCCCAACCTTTTTTGAGTTGTTGTCCTACAGATGCAAACATAATCTTATACAGCTCTTATAGGTATGCCTTGTGTTTGATACATAGTTCCATGAGCAGTCGTTGGATCTAGATCATTCACATATTTCATTTGTGCTAATTGTTGACCTTGTACAGCTTGTTGACCACGGGGATAAAAGCGAGGCTCTATTGCCAAAGTGGAACCAACACTTCCTGCTAACATTGCAAAGTTTTGTGGACCGCTTGCATGATAAACAAGAGGTTGTTTGACTACATCTCTCATACTTCTTGTTTTATTTAAATCAACTGAACGATGAAATCTACCAGCTGTAGTTGGTAAACCTCTATTAGCTAATGCTTGATTTAATCCTTGATTAGCTAAGCCTCTGGCTAATAAAGAACTACTAAATAAGTCAGCACCACCAACAGCTAAACCTGCAATAGGATTTCCTGTAGTAAGTGTTGTAAGACCTGTTGTTATAAGAGCACCAGGTATTGATTGACCTAATAATTCTTTTCCACCACGTTCTAAAAACCTATTACCAAAAGGTATAGCACCTACGCCTTTATATAAATTACGAGCTAAATTAAATGCCATACTATCCAGTCGCTTCTTTTATTTTATCTGGACTACTCTCTACTTTATCAGCAGTTTCTTGACCTTCTTTTTCTTCTGTTGCTTTCTTCTGTTGAGATGCAACTTTACTACCTCTTTTTAGTAGATCAGATATATCTGGATCACCTTCAATTTCTGATTTTGCACGTTGTTCAGCCATTGCCATTAAGTAACCATTTGGATCAGGGTCCACCATGCGAGGCATTGGGTTCTTAGACATTTTTCCAGGATTTAAAGTCGGGCTTAATTTATAAGCTTCCATCCATTCAACATTAAAATCAGGCTGTGTTTGTGGCCTTCCTTCTGTACGTGGTCTACCTTCATCAAAGTCATAATCAAAAGGTCTATCAAATCTTCCAAGACCTTCAAACATTTCATATCTTTCTTGTTGAGTTACTTCATCTCCTGCATCGAAGAATGGTGAGTTACCAACAAAATTAAGATCAGGGTTTAATGTTTGTTTACGAGTTTGTGCTCTCTTTAATAAATCACTTTCAGTAAAACGTGATGGGTTCCAAGGATATTCTCCTTCCTTAGACTTAGATACAAATAAGTCATTGAAATCTAATCTCTTAGGTATCTGACCTCTCCTGTTAAAAGGATTACTAATGTATCTGCCTAGATCTAAGCGAGCATCTTTAGTCATTCTTTTTTAGATTTCTTTTTATTATTTACTTTAACTAAAGTCTTACGTAAGTTTGCTTGTTTAACAGTTTTCTCGTCATAGTCATCAGGATTAGCTAAGACGTTCTCTTGAAGCTGTGCAGATGTTATACCTTTCTTTTTAGCCTTAGCGGTAAAAGTACCAGGTCGTTCAATGGCATCTCCAATCCATTCTTTTTTCTTTTTATCCTTTTTCTTTTTAGTAGCCATTTTATCTTAAAGGACTAAAGGTTCCAGAAGCACTTGAAACACCTCTCTTAGACATTATTTTAGCAAGAAAATCTTGAGCCTTTTCTTTTCTAGCTTCTGGAGAAATACTTTGATCAGTTTGTATTTTTCTTAATGCGTCTGTTACTTGTAAAGTTTCTCTACTATTAGGAGTTGCTTCTTTTTTAAACTGTTGTGGTCTAGCTTCTTGATATTGAGGGTTCTGATAAAAACCACCACCAGCTCTTTGTACTGGTTCAGGTTCTACTATGGTTGGAGGTGTAGCGGCTTCTGGAGTATTAGGTAATATATTTCCTCCTTTAGTTAAAAGACGTTCTCGTGCATTATCTCCTGATCCAATGTATTTAGATACAAACTCTCCTCCTGTACCTCTTTCAATTAAAGGAACATACTGACCATCCAAGTCAGTGCCACCCATTCCACGAACACTTGTTCCGCTTGCAGGTTTAATTGAAGTTTGTGTATTACCTGTTTGTACATTAGTTGGAATATTTGACATTAATTTTGGATAACCACCTGTTAATAATCCACCTGGAACAATTTCAAGATCCTCTGGACCCACATCAGTAACTCTTTGCGTTGCTTGATTTAATGAACTTAAAGAATCTCCTTCATCAGTAATGAATTCTTTATTTTTAGCTAATAGAGGTTTTGGTCTAACTACAGTTCCTTCTCCTTTCCAATCTGTTAATGTTTGAGGAACCCATTTTTTAGTATCTTCTAATTGACCAGTTTGTGTTCTTTCTATTCCACTTAATCTGTTTTCAAGAAAATTAATATTTCTTTGATTTGTTTTTAATTCTCTATTAACTAATCCTAAACGCTCTGATAATTCTCTACTAGGTCCTTGATTATTTAAAGAATACAAAAGCATATTTTGTTCTTCCAATAATGCATCTGTTTGCTTTATTAAAGGATTTAACTCTTGATAAACTTCTAACTTTGCATTTCCCCAATAAGTATTAATTGCCTCTTTTTTATCTCTAAAATCTATATCTGCTTTTTGTGCTAACTCAGGTTTTATATAAGGTTCTTTAAGTTGTCTTGAACCAGTAGCTGTATTATCAAAAACATTCCTTACTGCAATAGGAAGTTCTACACCACCTACATATTTAGTCTCTTGATCTAAATCAGTAAGAAATCTAGGATCTTCTATACCTAGTTTCATTTGATTTTTTAATTTGGTATAAGAACCACCATATGAATGAGATTGTTTACCAAGTTGTCTAGAAAGTTCTGTCTCAATAATTGAAGGTTTAGGTTTCTTTACACCCATAGCCTTTTGTTCGTCTATTATTTCCTTTCTTGCAGTCGCTATACGTTGTCCAACTGGGGATTCTGCTAAATTTGGTCCTAAGTTAGGTTCATTTGTAGGAATCGTAGAACTTGCACCTACCCATGAAGGTTGTGGTCTTGTCTCTGCATAACGTACTTGTCCTTGTGGACCTTCAACTCTAATAATCTCTCCTTTTGTTTTATCTAATAATTCTTGAGCAGTAGGTCTAGTAGCAACACCAACTCTTTGTTCACTTTGTATTACAGGAGCACCGTCAGGTAAAGACTGAGCAACTTCATCAATTGGTGCTTGATATTCTCTTCCTGGTGCAATCTCTCCACTCTCTAATCCTTGTCCAAATCTACGATCTTGATCTTCTGCTATCTCTTCCATGAGAGCAATCTGACTTTGATCTAAATCTTCATTTCTCTGTAGCTGTTGATTAACTCTTCCTGTCTGTTGATCTTCTGCTGCATCTATTGCATTAAGTGTCTGATCATTAACTGTTTCAGATTTAGGTACATTACCTCCAGGACTTAATGTGACATCTTCAGGATCTATATATTTATTAGGACCTTGTTGCTGTAAGAAATCATTAGAGCTTAAAGCTTCACTACCCTTTGCCTCTTCTAAACCTTCGGCTACAAGTTCTTTTCTTACTTGTTCTCCTTTTGTTTTGATAAATTTTTGTCTATTCTCTAAAGCAGTTAATTCTTGTGGAGTGTACTCACCAATCTTCGATTGAGCTATTGCATCTGCTTCAACTTTAGCGATTGCTTCATTAACAAAATCTCTTTCATCTATTTTTGTCTTAGGTGCTATTGATTCTTTGTATTCACCCCAAGTATCTCCTCTACCCTTTGTAACTTTACCAAGATCTTGTTTTAATCCACCTACACCAGTAGAAACTCTAGATCCAGGACTTGGTTTTACTGCTTCTGTTACTCTTTGCCTTAATCCACCACGGGTTGCAGCTAGTGCAAGAGCACCAACACCTGCTAATCCAGTTAATCCCGCTACTGCTCCAGGATTGATACCTTCTTGTCTTTGATTATCTCTACGAAGTTGATTATTCTTCCATTGATTTACAGCTGGCGTTAACTTTGCCTCTTCTTGCTTAGTCTTAGGTAATGGAGTACCAGTAGCTCTAGCATATGTGTAAAAATCAGCAGCAGCGACAGCCATATCAGCTTATTTTCAAAATATTTTCCTTGTAATCATTCTATTCTTCATAAATCTAAGAAATAGTGGCATTATTATTAGTAAATAACTTGAGATAAGCGAATGGACGCTGGAACGAGACAAAAAAGAGTTGAAGGGCTAGAAGCTATCAAAAGTAAAGCCCTACAAATGGCAGTCGATGGTAGTACGGATGGGGAAGTTAGAGAATTTATAGAAGATGGTAAAAAAGAATTAGCATTTAACCTTCCAGATGAAGATGCATTCAAAAAAGCTGTGAGTGCAGCTAAGTCATACAAGAAATCTAAGAAGTAAATCTTAATAATTAACAATTAACTTTGTCTCTAGTGGCGTTTTGGCCCCATTCTTGGGCTAATTAGGGATTTTTAGTACAAAATTAGACTTTTTGTTCAACGAAGGGACCGTGTATACCCCAAATAGGGTACAAAATTACCTAACTAGTCTCCCACCACCCTCCCGATTGCGAGCCTGGAAAGAAAAAAAAAAGGGTGGCATGGGTTCATCAACAGATGTTCCCTGTATATACCTTGAACCTCCCCGCTCGTCGGCTTCGCCTCCTCGCTAGCTCGCATGTCAGCATTTCAAGGTGTATTCCACAGGTTTTTCCCCAAAATCCACGCATTTTCCCACATTTGCGCCCGAAATTGGGGAGAGAATCTCGCTGCAATATAGTTCGCATAGAACTGTATTCACCTTGGCGATGTGGTTCTCCACAGTTACAGCCAAGTCTTTATCCAACTCAACTCAAGGTACTACTCATGTCCTTTCGTTCTAAATCCGTAGGTTTATTCCGTTCTTTTGCCGACTCATTAGAGAAGGAGACTGTGATACCAAGTGCTAAGGCAGCTGTCAAGACTGTCTATCGCAAGACGGTATCTAGTCGTATCAAGAACTTTAATAGCCCACGTATTACTGGAGACTTCTTGGAGTCTCACAGACAAGTGACTGGATCATAGCCAGATCGGGGGTGCAACTCCCCCACTTGTCATTGCCGCCTACTGAAGGTGGCTTACTTCGACATCATGCCTACTCCTTATAAAACTGTCCTATCAGTAGCTGCTACGGCAGCTTTCTTTATAGGTATCCCATCTGTTACTGGGCATCTACTTGATAAGGCTACTCGTCATCAGTGTTTAACACATGACTGGCCTGTTCATAAGCACCAGAACATGATGAACTTTTGTGATGACTATGGTTATCCAACTGAGCTTGGTCAGCTTTAGCTGTATTGGAGGGTTCGACTCCCTCCCTCAGTATTACCCCCAGCGGATATGGGTACCGCACACAAATAGGAAGTCTTATGACTACCTCAACCAGTACTCAGCCTCTTAGGCAGTTTGATTCTTATCAATCTCTTGAAGAAGCTTCAGAACGTACCTTTCGTGAGATCAAAGATCTTATGGAAGATGGTCACTCTCAAGTTTTAACAAGAGCACAGTTGCATTACATCATTATGATTGCATCTTTTGATCTTCATAATCTTGATCGTCATGCAAAGGATCTTCCTAAAGAAGCTTATAGCTTTAGCTGTGATTACGAATGAGTACTTAACCGAGAGGGCTAGTCGAAAGACTAGGAGGGTTCAACTCCCTCACTCGGTATTGCCACTCAATGAGAGTGGTATTAATTCAACTTATGAACTATTTCAAACACGTTACTGCTGATCTTTGGATTAGCTTTGGGATTGGAGCATGTATAGGTGGAGCTATTCGCCTATGGATATGCGATGGTATTTGGGCAAATTTTATGAATCCCTTTTACCCCTTCAATCTTTTAATTAACTGAGGTATTACCTATGACTTCGTTCATTGTTCTCATATGTGTGATCGTCCTGCTTTATATATTCCTCAAGAATATTAATGCTTATGGAAAGTAATCGCACATGGTCTGATATTGAAGATAGCTACCAGCAATCTTTAATAGACCGCAAGATTGAAACACGTAAGAGGTTATTGCAATCTCTTATACGTTTCATTAAATCTTGATCCTCTCCCTCTGCTTCTTCGGAGGCAGACTGAGGGGTTCATCCCCTTGTCCTTTAGCCCCTAATTTATTATGGCTACAATTACACACCTTCCATGGTGCTACCCAGAAACAACATCAGATGACTGGGTTGAATATTCCGTTAGTAATCCAGATGCAAGCTTTATGTCTTACTGGAAATTAGATAACAAAGGTGGCTCTTTTGTAGCGGCTACTAAGCCGTTCCATAGAGAACCTCATCTAAGTGTCAAAGACATATTGGAATGCATGAAGAATTACTACGAGGAAATGTCATGTAATCTCTGATCCCTTCTCAAAGCCCTTCCAGCAATGGTGGGCTTTCTGCAGGGTTCTCCCTGCTTGTTCTATACCTACTTGTTCTATGGACAAAGCTAAGAAAGAGTTGAAGCAAAAGCTTGTTGACAAGTTCGACATTGATTTTACTGACTCAGAGTATACCTCTGGTGATAAGCAACTCTTTTATGCTCTTCTGACTGAATCAGAAGATGATTACAAAGGTAGTCAAAAGGAATGTGATTCTTTAAAGCTTACTATTAAGGATTTACGTGGTTTCAATGATAACCAAATGAATCAAATTAAGACTTTAAAAGAAGATCATGACCATGATATTAAGTCTCTTGAAGAGATAATCGAAGGACTGAAATGTACCAATAATGATCTTGAAGCAGAGTTAGTTAAAGTTCGCTCTCAATGTGACAAGCTTAAAGCTGATAACAATGAGAATGAATCTTTACTAAAGATTGCTGATCAAGAAATTAAGGTTCTTAAATCTGTCCGTAAAATTCCTCTTCTAGGTACTGATACTCTTAGCTACCAAAGTGATTTCATCCTCCGTTGGAAAGAACATCTAAAGGAATGGAATGATCTAGTTTCTGACTTCCAAAACAAGTATTTACCTGTTTCAAAGGAAGCTATTAACTCTTTCATATTGAGGGTTAAGAACGTGGAACTATAGTTGATTCTCTCCTGGAGTCATTCCCGAAAGGGTTGGCTCCCTGAGGGGTTCATCCTCTCTGCCTACACGTTTGGGATAGGCTCCAACACAACTACAACTTAATACCATGCTTACTGCAACAGGTACAGGCCGCATCACTAATGCTCGTCTTGCAAACAACAAGGCCAATGGTGATGAGTGGCTTGAAGTAACCATCGCTTGCGATGACTTCTCAGAAGAAGACAATGGTATTCGCATACAAGCGAACAATACCAATGGCATGCTTGA
>VTLG01013343.1_pt1 | contig 17648 bp, 27 predicted proteins | sample 4694571 | NCBI WGS metagenome assembly VTLG01 (sample SAMN12604809, study PRJNA352737) | marine metagenome | biome: ENVO:00000447; feature: ENVO:00000209|ENVO:00000569|ENVO:01000036; material: ENVO:00002151; isolation source: viral sequences binned using virsorter ... | reverse complement strand
GTAAAATCTGTGTGTCTGCAGTACCGCTAAAGCTAATCTCTTTATCAACTAAATCTTTTTGAGTAAAAATATCTGAAGACTTTAGTGTTCTACCTGAACCTGATCTTACATCAAGAACTTGTAGGGGATTATAACTTGGAAGCTCTACAGAATCCACATTTATTAATTTCATACCATCGCTTTTTTTACCGCCTATAGTCTGTTCGCCTTGAATTCCAAGCTTAAACTCTTTTGGACTATAAGCTGCTGAATCAATAGCCATTAGTCATCGCCTTTCTTATTTTGTTTTGATTTAACTATTTCCAAATACTCTTTAGCTTTATTTGGAATCATCGATATTTCTACAGTTTTACCTGCATTTAATTGTACCCAGTCTTCAGGGTCTAATCCTTTATAGGAACCCCACATAGGTATTTGTTTTATCGCTTTTACTTTCATGATAATACTTCCTCTACTACACACGCAAAGGTTACATCTATGATTTTATATTCAGGTAAATCTTCATTGTCTACCTGATACTCTATATTAGTAATGCGACCATCGTGCCATTTATAAATTGAACTCGGAGTGTAATCCGAATTGTTTGCAATTAATCTTTTGAGCCTTTCAATCGTTTTTGTGATTGGGTCTAGCTCTGTATGTTTCCTATGATCTCCTGCTGATTTGCGAAACAATCTAATAAGAACTGTATACTCTCTAACATCGCTCGCAACCCTCTGTTCTACAAGTTCATCGGTTTGTGGTTGGAAGTTAAAGAATGTGTTGCCCCTAGCTATTGTATCTAGGTCATAAAAAACAGAAATGTCCGTAAACTCGTCACCAACAATCTTATCTAGCGAATCAAGGACATTATCTTTAATCGTATTTACATACGAAATCATCTAACAGCTTGTCCGCTTTTAATCGTACCAGTCTCGTTTGTTTTACCACCCATAACAACGATACTCCATTCATCTGCAGCGGTATAAACACCTTCACTGAATCGTATTAATATTCCGTATGCAGCAGACTGAAATGTTCCAGTAATAGTTTCATCTTCAACTGATTTTGTTCGTCTTAGTCCTGTGTCGTCAGAAACATATACATCGTATTTTACAGACGATGATGTACCTGCTGTAAATGTTCCGCCTGTGGTAATCACTACACGAATATCGTCAAACCTGGTCATTGGGTGACTGACGTTCTGAACATCGATAATACCACCAGTTGTACTATTGTTTAGCGAAACCTGCCTGACTATACCTTGATTCTTATCAGGTGTAGTGTCTGAGTCTAATACGAACTCACCACGCTTGACACGATCAAGCAGTCCTGTACCTTCATCGTTCATCGCTAAAGCACCAATCTCTTGACCCCTTTCTGGGTCATAAGGACTTACAAGTAACATACAGGCGAGTATAGCGTTTGATCTTATAATTACATACGGATAATTTCTACCGCTTGCACCCTGAGCTGTGGTGTTGTTCACACGAATAATTGGTCTGCCTAGATAACTGCGTATCATATCCGCAGCCTCTTTTATTGTTTTGGTTTTCAAGTCATCCCAATCTGTGCCTGCCTCCATAACTAAGTCTGACACATCTGTCGTTGAGTAGACATATACTACATCCGCAGAAGAATCATAGAACCATTCACCATCTGTGTTTAAGGCTGCTAGGTTTGCTTGTGCGCTACCCAAATCTTCACCGCTTCGGAATAAAACCTCAACGTATCCAGAGTCGTGACTTTTATATATGTTTGTTGCGTGTGTTACCCAATTGCTTACCAAGTACTTTTGGTCAAACTTATTTATATCAGGAATTATCGCCTGTAAATCTCCCTGCGAATTGCAGTATGCTTCAAAATATGTCATGCTTCTCCCATATTTGGTGATTCTATTGCACTAACATCCTCAAACACAAGGTCAATTTCAGGTATGTCAAGGTTATCAATAATAAGACAAAGCATTGCAAGTTTATCGGCATCTTCATTACTTAAAGTGCCAAGAAGATTTACCATAGATAAATCCTGACCAAGCTTCTTGATAGTTCTTGCATCTTGAAAAAACATTTTTAGTCTTCTTGCTAAATCCATTACTTATTATCCTTTAGTCTACACCTATAGCTCTTTTCCACCATCCAAAATAAAATCTTTCCTGCGATTTATCTTTGAATACAATTTCGGAATAAAAAAGCGTTCTAAATGCCCTAAATCGGTCTTTATTTACTCTTTTCGATTCTCTTATCGTATTCCTACCAATCTTGCCATCTACAGCTATTTTTGAGCCTCTAGTGGAGTTCACTGCTTTTTGCAGTATTTTAACTGCGTTTCCTTGTCCATGATTGACGACAGCATCAAAATAATCGCTTCTAAGCTCATCGGAAAGCTTTTCTACCCTAGACGGATTCCAATAATCTTTTCGATAAATACTTAACGCTTCTTCCAGGGTAAGGTTTTTTATATCTACCTGCGGATATGAGCGTTTGGAGATACCATACTTGGTTTCACCACCCCTGTCTGTAGGGTCATCTACATATCCGCCTTCTCGCTTAAGAACATGAGGCACAATCTGTGCAAATGTTACTTTTTTGATAGGACATCCCCCATCACATTTTCAAAGACACCATAAATAGCTTCAAGTATCTTCTCTTCAGTTTCTTCGTTTATAATTGGAATATTAATGTTCTTGTTTAGTTCATCAATAATCTTTTCTTTGTTTTCACCATTGAAAAGATATTCCATTATCATTTTCTGTATCATACGAACCTCATTATTAGATTGATTGTTATTGGGATTGCGAATACACTAATCATTCCGATTGTCTTTATTCGCACTAGACTTGACTCATGGTCAGCTACTTTACCATTTAATTTTTCTAAATGATTGTCTATAGCTTTGAGTCTATGAAATATTTCTTCTTGCCTTGTATCAACCTTAACCAAAAGGCTCATCATCTCGTCTCTATATTCCGCCACTTTCACTTCTTAGCTTTTCTACGCTGTTTTGAGCCACGACCATTCCCTATCTTGGCTTCTATATAATTTAGCTGATCGGTCACTTCATCGTTTAATTCTTGAAACTTATCAACCATAACATTTTTAGAGTCTATTAACTTTATAATAATTTGATGTAAATCATCAATTTTTTTATTGAGTTCTGAGGTCATCCACTTGAATGTCATCCAAAGAATACCTGCTGCTAATCCTGCAAACCCAATCTCTGTCCAATTTTCTACTCCCATTACCATTTTACCTTATCTGCCCAATAGGCTGCTGACATTTTACCTTTTGCAATATTTTTTCTATGGCGAGCCTTAAAAGACTTACGCCTAGCTCTTTGTGATTTTGATTTAGGATTTTTACCTGCACCTGATACGCCTTGCTGTCCAAATCGTATAAGCTTTACCTTGCTTCCAACTTTAGCTAAAACTGCATGACTTTTCTTTGCATGACCCCTAGTGCGTTTAGGTTTGTTGTAGCCTGAGAATCGCTCACCTCGGTATGTGATTGCCATTACTTAGACCTTTTCTTAAATAGGCTTTTAGGAATTCTCTTGCCTGCCTTGTAGAGGCTAGACATTTTTTTAATAGCCTTAGCACGAGCAGAACGCTTACGACCCTTTAAACCACTAAGGTATTTCTTAGGCAGTCCTGACTTTTTATCTTTTGGTACTCTTCTTCTTTTTGGCACGCTTTCTCCTTAAATCTGTGTCATGCTTCCTACTACCTCTAAGGAAAGAGTTTACTCTTCCCATTGCCCATGAAGCCATTGTAGTTTTTGGTCGAGAGCCAGAAGAAAGAAAAGCCCCCTGACCTCTTCTGTAGACTTTAACTAGCGTACCATACGCCACACCCTTAGACCTTGCCTTTCTTTGCAAAGAGGATCTAACCGATGGACTAAGAGGTTTTCTTTTGGTAGCCACTATTTTTTTTTCTTTTTCTTCATCTTTGATTTTTTAGATGGTCTTCCTCTTTTAGAACCATAAGTTCCTTTTCCTTTAGGCATAGTAACTCCTTATCTTCTCTTTAAACCTAATTTTTCCATTAGGGTTTTGTTTTCTTCTTCAAGTTTCTGTATATGCTGAGATTCCATTCCTTCTACGCTTGCACTCAGCACAGTAACTTTATCTTCTAAATCCTCAATTCTTCTATCTTGCTCTGCAAACTTCATTTGTGCTTGATACCAGCTTCCAGTAACAATCGCAACTGCCACCATAGCTTTGATAAGAAAAGCGATAGAAATGTGAATCTGAGCATCTTCACTAATTCCTTTGTTCATTTACAACACTTACAACAGCAACAACACATTAGTTTGCACTCCCTGATAAATTCTTTGACATCTCATAACCTGTATTATATTTTTTTAAATATTCCCATTGATGGTGCAATTCACAATATCTAACAGTTTCCCCTATGTTCGTAACCCTTCTAAGGGTGTAGAAATGGGTAGAGCCATTAACATCTCTTATTTTAGTTGGCTCTACAGATGGTGGTGTTGCACAACTAGTAATCATTACTAATAACACTAATGATCTTGCCATACCTTTGTACCATCAACCTCTAAACTATCTATCATAAATTGAATCTTAGAAATTAAACTATCTACTTCAAACATTTCACGAGCTAACTCTTCTTCACTTTTGCCTATATAGTATTCTTGACAGCTAAATATGCTTACGATAAATGCTAACACAAAACCAAGTATTACAAATCCATGTAATATTCTTGAGGCATCAGCCCATTCGTTTAGTTTTTTACGCATTTTGTGAATCTACAAAAGCCTTATATGCTGTTTTAACATCATCTGTCCAAACTGCATTACAAACACCTTGAACCTCTGATGATTCTTTAGATATGTCAGCATCAGGTTGTAAAACTTTTCGTGTAAATGAACGAGTTAATTCTACACCATCTTCCTTGATAGCAGTAGCTGTTCTTACTTGAACTGCTTTATATTCACCAACTACTTCTATTTTATCTTCTATAATTTCTTTTTCTAAAGACATGATTTTTTCCTTTATGTATTATAAACAAGATTGAAACCCATTACACCATTTCCCCAATCGCCTTCACCTATATAATTACCACTTACATCATTTGCATAAAGCTGATTAGTGCTTCCGTACAATCCTAAAAAAGCAGGACTACCACCTGTTATAATTGTATTTTTTGAAAGTTGTGCACCAACAATAGATGCTCCAATACCTGCTCCACCTGCATTAAATGGTAATGGTATATAAGGATTGCCTGTACCTCCACTTTTACCACTAATAGTAACCCTGACCTCTACGTGAACAAGGCGACCTATTTTAGTATATGTTCCTGTTACATCGTTTGTTGATGCAGTTATGCCAGTTACAGATGTATCTATTGTACCCTCTTCGTAGTCATCAAACAATTCGCTTGTCATATTTGCATTGTTAGACATATTAGCAAAGCTAATACCTCTGCCATTAGAAAGAATAACGTCTGCTCCTGGAAGAAAATCTCCAGAAGTAGTCATTCTACCACTTGACTCAATAAGTATTGTATTTGTACTTCCTGCGTTATAAAATGACCAACTATCATCATTATTGCTATAATACAGTTTTCCACCATTCTCTGAACCATTAGAATCACCAATCCAAAGTCCACCGACATTTGTTGTGCCTGTAAGTATCTGAATACCTCCTGAGCCACTACCCTCTACTGTAAGCTGAGTATTGTTACTTGAAGATGTTTGCCCACTATCTCCTCCTCTAATATGAAGTTTAGCATTAGTGTTAATTGATGTTGTTCCAATACCGACCTTACCATCAGATTTAAATGTAGTTGATTGTGTTCCATTAGTGTAAATCCTTAAATCACCACCATCACCACTTGAGGATATTCCTGTGTCATTACCATCTAAAGCAGTACCAGTAAAATACATTCCTCCAGTTGATTTTAGTTTACCTGTACTTTCAATACGCATATGCTCTGCATAGCTTGAACTACCAGTTCTTTGAGAAAATGTAAAATCACCAGTATTATCACCAGTTCTTACATAATTTATAAACGCTTGAGATGTAGCACCACTTGCAACTTGCAATCCTAAACTTGCAACATTATTAACACCACTACCATCAGAACCATTTGTATTCTGTATAATAGCAGATTCAAGTATTTCAGCCCCTCCATTATACGCTGTACTTGAACTGTGTGCTACATGAAGTTGCGCCCCAGGACTACCTGCTGTTGCTCCTGACCCACCACTCTCAATACGCACACCTGTTCCACCTACTATGTTTAATTGTGGGTAATTATTTTTTCTTATTTCTAAAGCACCATCTACATTTGCAAGAATATCCCAAGCAGATTCATTATTATTATCACCACATAAAACAAGACCTGCACTACCAGTATCGTGTTGTATTCTAAGTGTTCTTGATGCTGAAGATGGACTTGTTGTGGTGGTTGAACCAACTCCAATATTTCCTGTAGTAGTTAATGATGCTGACGCAACCGAACCTGCAACATCTAAATCGCCATTAAAATCAACATTTCCTGTAACAGTACCTAAAGATGTAATCGTACCTGCGGACTTGTCTATGGTTATCGGTGATAAAAGATTTTCTACTGAAATCTTTTTTGTTTGAGTTGCACTTGTGTCAACCAAGGCAAGGACATCTGCTGATACATCTACGTTAGCAGATGCCTGTGCGGTTAGTTCGCTAATCTTTACATCAGCCATTTTTATCTCCTATAGTATTAAATATCCACCATCCTCAGATACAAGATTGTTTGCATCTTCGGTGTGTAAGTTTCCGAATAATAAGTCCTTAACTTGACTGATTTTAGCAGCAAGCGAGTTACCTAGCGATAGAGCAAAACTAAGAATTGTAGCCCCCTAAATAGAATATAGCGGTTCCAGTTGCTAACTGCACTCTTCCCCAATTACCAAAGATAACCATCCCCGTAGGAAACGTATTATTACTATCAACCACATCGCCATTTGGAGTTATGGAACCTGTGTTAGTACCCATATACTTAGCGTTTTTTGGCTCTAGCTTTGTAAATGTAGTGTCCGATACGAATTGCACAGCAATTACATCAACACTATTATGGTCAGTCGTGCCATCTTCAAAGATGGATCCTACCTGACCTAGCCCTATATTTGTGCCTTCGTTAGCACTAAATTTATCTATACTCATTTCATGCCTTTACTTCTTTTTTATCATAAACTCCAATGCTAGTAAATCCGCAGTGCTAATTTCACACTTTGAAAGAGCAGATTGTTCTACTTTGTCAATATTAAGAGTTTGCTCTGTTACCAATAAATCATTCATTTCTTTAACGAACTTTTCCCAGTTCTTGCTTTTAGGATCTATCTTATCGTCTTCTCCATGCTTCTTAATTAAATCGCCTTTATGTGATTCAAAAGTTTCAAGAACTTCATTCACTTTTTTAACAATAGTTGACAGCCTGAATGCGGTGGCAATAGGCATCTTTTGTTCTAAAAGACTGCTTAATGGTTGTTGTGCGTTTACTATTTGTCCGAGTTTGAGTTTCATTTTATCCCTCTTTTTATGTTAATTAAATTTTATACACCTTCTCTGTCAGCACTATACCATTGGCTAATAGTGTGCGGTGTTTCACCATCTTCTGCACCTTCATCAAAGTTTGGTACATACCAGCCATTAACTGTATCTATTTCATCTTTAAAAGCTCCACCAGCTAAACTGCCTTCTCCTGCTGGCAAGCTGCATAAAGCTTCTAATGAATTCATCCCTAGATTTTTTTCTGTATTTGTAGGCTCATAAACTCCCAAACTTCCATCATTAGATTTAACTTCTCGCATAATGTTTCCCATAGAAATTTGCCCTGATGCTTGTAACGCCATTTTAATCGCCTTTTAAAGCTTCGTAGTCTGTTTTAAGCAAAGTCAAAGATTCTTTTTCAACAGTAAGTTTATCAATGTATTCTTGAACTTTTTTTAATTCAAAATCTATACCCGCTGGAGAAGGACAAGGTATTTTATCTTCAGGCAATTCTTCTCCAGTATCAACGTCATATTGTTTTGACACTATATAAATCGTATCATCTTCCTTACTTAAAGCACTTTTACCTTTTGCTTTTTTTACTTTATAATTTTTAGTTGCTTCCATTTTTTAAATCCTCAATCTCTTTTTTCAATTCTTTTATTGATTCTACCAATACAGGTACTAATTTAGCATAATCTACTGTCAAGAAAGAACCTTTATCGTTTAAACCGCTTGTTCTTTTAACTAACTCAGGGATTACTTCTCGTACTTCTTGAGCTATAAAACCAACATCATGTTTTTTAGCATAATCTTTCCTGTTCCAATCAAACTCTACACCACGAAGTTTTAAAACATCATTAAGTCCATAAGAAATATCTTCTATATTTTTCTTTAACCTTCTATCTGAACCTATAGTATTAGAATATGCAATTACATCTGCATCGCAATGAACATCGCCATCACTCTCAATTCTCATACGTTCTATTACAGAAGAACCACTATAAGTAGAAAACCTTAACTCATACCCACTATTTGCTATGGTTGCGTTTCCATTAGACCATGTAATCTGATACCCAGTAGACATATATATGTGACCACCTTCAACAGATAGCTTTTGGTATCCACCTGTTCCACCAATAGCAACATTCCCAGTAGATTTAATACGCATCCTTTCAGTTACACCACTACCAGCATTTGTATAAAACAATAAATTTGAACTCGTTGTACCTGTAGCTCTGTCTGCTTGTATAATTGCAACATTGTTTGAATGGTCATAAAAATAAATACCACCAGTACCTACGCTATTAGCATTACTATGTCCTTGTAATTGCAAGACAGCATAGTTGTTATTACTTGCGTGGTCTGTTGAGGATATACAAAGCTGTCCTCTTTCATCGCCAAAATCATAAGCTAATGAAGTACCCTTAAGTATAAATTCGCCATCATTAGTTAAACGAGCTTTAGTAGACCAAGTAGAGCCATCCCAACTTGCCCAATACAAACTATGCTGATATGTATGAAATGAGTAACCATCAGATGAAACACCTACAGTTGTTAAGCTGTCATCATTTTGTATTCGTATTGTTTCACTTGTATTAGTAGTAACTTTTGCGTGTATTAAACTGTCTGGTGCTATAGTTCCAACTCCAAACTTCCCACCATTAAGAAGTGACAGTCTTTCTACACCACCTCCATCTACAAATCTAAACCTATCCGTAGTTCCTCCATAACCAATATGCATACCATTGGAATTATTGCCAAATAATATAGAACAAAAAGAACTTGAATCGTTTCCATTTGTTGCGTTTCTTTTTAATTGAATCATCCTGTCAGAACTTGCACCATACATAGATGCTCCGTCTGATATGCATAACCTATCTGTAGGTGTACTGCCTATGCCAACTGCTTGTGAGCTATTTATGGTCATAGCTAAAGTTGAGGATGCTCCATCTACAGCTCCTGTGTAAAATTCCATAACACCACTACTACCACGAATTTCCAAATCATTTCCTGCAAGACTTATATTTGCTTTATAGTCAGTACCATTCGAGTGGTCATAAAACCATTCAAGTTTTGGTGTAGCATTTGAATATCCTATTTGAACAGGTAAACCTTCTCCTATTTGAACTACATCACTACCATTAATTTTAATTAATTCTTTAGCACTTCCACTTGTATTATAGCCAACAAGTGCTTTGTTGTTGCCTTTGATATATATATTGCCATATATAAAATCAAGAACATTTGTACCACCTGTATATAATGAAAGAGAATCTGTGCCAAATGAAAGATAAGTATCAGTATCTCCTGAGTGTACAATTTTTTGAGGTACAATTACATCTCCTCCAAAAGTAACTCCACCAGCATCATTATAAGTCAATCCTGTATCGTCACCATCTTTATTTTGCAATCTAATTTGGTCTCCTCTAAGCGTAAGAGAGCCACTACCATTATCATGTTTTATAATAGACACATTAGATGAAGTTGGTATTATATCTAAATCACCATAAGAAGATGTATTTGAAAATGTTGTAGTTGATGAAAAGGTTTTAGCACCACTAAATGTTTGTGTACCTGAAAGATGAGCTGTGTCTGCATCTAAATACGCACTTGCAATAACAGTACCATTCCAAGTACCTGTAGTTACAACTCCTGAACCACTAATCATAAACCTATTGGTACTGTCATTATACACACCAAAAGCAGATGAAGCATCAGCAGCCACATCTACTTTCATTCCATAGTTTAGTGTAGTTTTGTCTATCCATATTCCCCAGTCATTGTCTTGTGATGCGCTGATATATAAAGAAGCATCGTATCCACTTGCATCATTAGCAGTACCAGCGTTTATTGCAATACCTTTACCAGAAAATGTATATATACCAGTAATAGTCGTATTCGCATTTTTACGAACTATATCTGAATCAATAAATCCTTCATCTATTGTGCTAAATCCAGAAGCAATAGAACCTTGCGATAATGCTCCTACTTGCGTTATGTTGCCTAAACCTATTGTAAGTATGTTAGGTGTTCCAGAACCACTACCAGCATCATCTGTTGTCCAATCAGTACTTATTCCACCAGTACCTGTAATCTTAATATGTTCATCAATGTCTACAGTTAAAGAATCACCATCATCGTCTTGTATATGAATAGAAGGTAAATCCCACGTTCCGTCTTTGCGTAAATATGTATTACCATGTGAAGATGCCCCTGCTAACACAAGACCAGCAGCGTAACTATTACCACTACCCATAACAGAGTAAGTAGTATTAGTATCTGCATAATTTAAAGTTACAAGATGAGGATCGCCAGAACTACCAGCTCCAGTAACTACTCCAACACCTCCTGAACCTTGCTGTGTAACAAATTTTACATAATGTCCTTCAGTTACATCGTTGTTTGAATCGGCATCTACCAGTTTAAATCCATCACCCATATCTACAGTATTAGTATCTGTAGAAGCTATAGTAACTGAACCACCACTTTCACTTATTGTCACATTAGACCCTGCTACAAAAGCAAGAGTTTCGCTTGATCCTAATGTGTTGCCACCAGCAGTAATGGTTCTGAATGTATTTGTATCGGTAGCAGCTATTGTAACTGCCCCAGCGTTTTCAGTAATGGTTACATTAGACCCTGCTGTGAATGCAAGAGTTTCTGATGCTCCGAGCGTGTTTCCACCAGCAGTAACAGTTCTAAAGGTACTGCTACCTAATTCAGATGTAATTGGAATATTGTAATAAGTGGTGCCATCATTTGTAAACTGCCACCTATCTGTAGACTCGTTCCACCTAAGCACTGTGTTAGTAGATGTACCACGCTCAATCTCAAACCCAGCGTTCTCACTAGGAGTTCCAGTCTCTTCAGCATTCAGCGTTATGATTGCATCACCAATATTTACATTCTGCGAATCCTTAGTTAATAAAGTTCCATGCACTGTAATATTGTTTGCAATAATATCTTGCGTGTTATCATTCAGTGCTGCTTTGAGTCCTAGTTGTGTTTGTATATTAGATGCCAGACCATCTAAATAAGAAAGCTCGGTTTGTGTTACGCCTGAAGCATTTACCTTAGTTACCGCACCATCAATTTCCGAGCCTGTGTGACTTGAATTATAATTTGACATATCACTATATCATATATAAGATTACACTTTTTTTCCTGCTACCATATCTCGATTATCTTTGGCTATTTTAGCATCATTTGTGGGAAACCCAGAGCCTTTATAGATAACTCCAGGAAATTCTGTTATAACTTTATCAATGTCCATTTGACACTGTGGGCAGGTATCAGGCTCGTCATCGCCAAATAATATTAGTTCGTCAAATATATAATCACAAGCTTTGCACTTATAACTAAATGTAGGCATAATCCCTCGTTTGTAGCACGAGGGCGATACTAAGACCGCCCTCGTATTTAATCACTGTTACGGATTTCTGAATTCGTAAATACGACCTTCAAAAGTTGTAACTGCTCCATAAAGAACATCAGAGACCACTTTGGTTCCTAAGTCCTCTACTGAGTACTCTGACTGCACTCTTGGCTCAAGTTGTCTAGCGAAATTAACGGCTGAAGGATGAACGATGTATCCCACTTCCGTATTGGTTGTTGCACTAGCACCCATTACAGTACTGGTGAATACTGACATTCCGTAAAGTCTACCAATATTTCCAGTAGCAGCAGGTGCGCCATCGCCATACTTAGAAGCATCTACAAAGTCAGAAATTCCTAGTAAGGAAGTGTACAATGCAGGTGAAACAACTAAGTTACACTCATCAACAGGTACATCATTCTCCATAAGGATTTTCATACCTTCTCTAAGTTCAGCAGCGGTGATAACATTATCACCAGCAAGTTGAGCGCCATTTGTACTAGCAGCTTCAACTTTGCTCTCAATGAAAGCATCCATTGTCTTTGCTAAAGCATAACCCATCGTGCTTACTTCTTTGTCAAGCAAACCTGGGTTAGCCTGTACTGAAGCAATGTCTTCAATAAGTTTTGCAGCGTAACGATGCTGATCGATGGTAAGCAGTGATTCACCATGAGTGTCAGCAGAGAAACTTACTCCGCTTCCTGCGGACTTTGCAGCATCTGAGCTTTCAGTTAGCTTGGGTATGTGAAATGTGTCACCTCGACCTTTCACTAACTCTGAATAACTTGAATCAACAAGCTGTTCAAAGACGAGCTTACGCTCTAAGTAGTTTTTGACTCCGTCAGACCATATTTCAGGGATGAAATTGGCTGCGGTAGTCGTGGTAATATTTGCCATTTAATTAGCTCCTATATCTATCAAGAATCGAACTCCACTTCTTTTTGCGTTCTGCAGCTGTCATTTCCGTAAAAGGATTCTTACCTGTAGCTGGCATCTGCCCTGGAGCCGATTCGTTTGTTACGACATTCTTTTTAACACTTGACCGATTAACGAACTTGCGAAGTTTGTCCGTAGACAAGTCATCTGCAAATTCACGATCCTCTTCAGTTAGCTGACCCAAAAGGTCTTGACGGATAGACTCTTGTAATTTTTGTCCTTCTTCTGCCATGGCTGATAATTGTTTGTTCTCATCCTCGTATTTCTCTGCAAGTTCCTTCCACTGCTCCTGATCTTTGAGCTTCGTCTCTTCAATGGACTTAAGTTTGTTTTCGAGTTCTTTCGCTTTTATTTCAGCTTCCTGCGCACGAGAGCGATATTTCTTCGACTCTTGAATTAGCTTACCGACTTCGTGCTGTTCATCAGTATGCTCTTGTGGCTGTTCTAGCACTACTTCTTCTTGTTCGTTCTGAACAGTTTCTTGATTGCTCATAGAAACTCCTTTTTTATTGCTTTTTTTATATGTCCACGAATGCGTTTTCCATACGCCTTTATGAACTCTTTCTTTAACTTAGGATGGACTACATCATCTTCTGGTTGACTACCAACCAAAGCCCTGATAGGCAAGCCTGATGGCATCTTTATCTTTCCTGAATGCTGCAATGCTTTAGTTCCTGCTCTAGACATACCTGTTGTCATCTTTAATATATTTTTTCTTACAAACTTAACCCTATTGAAATAACTAGAACCCAATAAATCCCCAGTTAAAAACATATCAGCTTTACCACTAATATTTTGCTGACCAGCAGCAGCTTCCCCTTTTAATTTTCTTTTTCTATAGCCTTTCGATAAAGATTCAAATTTTTCACCATGCACATCAAAACCTCTGCTAAACTCTCTTTTTAGGTTTTTTTGCAGTTTTCTAAACTGTCTACTATGAAAGCCTTTTGGAATATTTACAGACTGTTTAAGAGCGGTTTCTATTTTCATAGTATTGCTGTATTGTTAATGGTTTCTTTTTAAATTTATCTGTGAGCTTTTGCGCCTTGCTCTGAATACCCTTATCTACCGACACTGCTTCCCACGACCCTCTACAGTTAATTCCACCGCCATCTACTAACGCCCCAGGAAAACGTCTTTCTACTTCCTCTGCTGTCATTGACCCTGCAGCAAGCATCGATTTGCATACAGGTCTAGTTTTATCATCTAAAGGATTGACATATACTAACTTGGTGTTCGGTGCAGTCTGTAGCATTGATGCGGTGATTGCTCGTGAGAACGTAGCCATCGTAGTTGTTATGTGCCTTTCGGTAGCGCTAGGCAGAAGCGATAAATTGCGCTTGACGAGGGATTTTATTTCAGGCAATTTTAAGCCTCTGCCTATGCCACTAGCGACAGCGTAGCGTATCTCATCACCGAGCGAAATAATGTAGTTTGATATAGAGCTGTTGAACATATTGCGAAGTGCTAAGACCTCTGCCTGTGTCATTTGACCAAACAAAGCCTTACCTTGAAAGATAGCATCGATGCCTGCCATATAACGATTAATAGCACCTTGCATTCTTAAATCTTGTAAAATATAGTCAGCAATTGACAGGACTCCGAGAGCTGTTAAGATTTGCTCGTAAGAAAAGCCCTGATCCTCAAGTTCTTTAGCCTCTTCTGAAAATTGGTCAATGGCTGCTTCTAGGTCTGATTGGAAGTCAGCTATAACGCCAGTTATTATATCATCCATTATTTAGAAGTCGTGTAACCAGTGCGTTTCCCTGACTCATCTCTTCTTCCGACCTGCGTATCTTTTCCTGTGCTTTTTCAAGTGTTAAATCAGGATCTTTCATCATAAGAAAATTGGCTTTTGTATCTAAGCCATTCTTCCACAGCCAATCATAATACATCATTTCATCTTTGGGGCTGAGTGGGTAAGTAGGTTCAGTAAAATCAACTGAATAGTCCTCTGGTACTGTTTTACCAGTCTTTACCTCTATGATACGCTTATCTACTTGGAAACGATGCTGCTCCCAAGGTCTCCATGTATCTTCAATTGCACCAATTCTTTCCTCTACATTCTCTAACTCTTGTATCCTTAATGCTTCTCCTGATGGTGCGTTACCATGTGAATCAGCCCACTTAATTCTTAGATGATTGTTGGTTAGCGTTGCTGAGACCATAAATTTCACTGATTCGATGATTTCAGACAGCTTTCCTTCTGGAGCCGTAACTCCAAAATTGCTTCCCTCAGGAAGATAAAGAACTTTATCTGTGCCGATTTCAATGCGTGATGCATCATCGACACCAGTGATAAACTTAATACCAATAGCACCAAAACGTATTGCCAACGCTAGTTCTGTCATAGCTACACTGACCGATAAATCTGCTTTAACCACATCTTCGGCTCCGTTGGTGAACCAGTCTCTAACGACTGAACCACGATGGCAGAATGTAACAGGCAACAGTCCGTAAGGATTCTCGTCATTTGCATTGTAGTGAATGACTTCTCCGTCACCTTTCATTCCAAAATGTTTGGCAGGTAAGCCTTCACGCTCTTCTGTCCAAACAACGAATTCTTCCTCCTCTATCTTAGAGTCGCCTTGATTTTCCATAGCGTATATAACGCCAAAAGGCTTTTGCTCTCCCTTTAAAAACATAGGTTCAAAGAATGGCAACATATCATACTGAACAGATTGTGTAGACTCATTCCACCTTGACTTAAACGCCATTGTACCTAATAAAAACGTCAACGCTTCTAAGTTCCTACGCTTTGAATTAAGATCAGGCATATCTATAGAATTAATATACATATCCGATGCGCTTACTTTTGGTGGTCGCTTATAAGCCATACTTCTAGCCTTAGCGACTCTTCGTGTTAAATTCTGTTGGAACATGGGAACTTGTTGTAATGTATCAGTACCAAAAAACCTACTGATGTAATGTTCCATATTAAGCCCCTCATAAAAATCTAGGAACATTTCACGCTCTTTTGTGCGCTCTGTTTCTACTATCGCTAAATAATCAGATAATGAATCGATTACCGCTGTTCTGGATAAATTTTCTATAATCACCAGTCTATAACTCCTGCCTGTTTCTGTTTAATACCGAATAGGTTTACGAACATATACCTCATTTGGTCACAAAAGTGGTCATAACGACCATCCTTCAATGGTTCTTCTTTTAATCTTTGGTCTGCTTTTTTCTCTGGATATCTATAATTCTCAGCACTTTCGATTGCTCCCTTACAGTTAGATGCGAAGAATATATGTGGGTCTCCATTCGCATCCTCGAACCACGACCTAACTAGGGATACACCATTCGGTATATTGCGTGATATCCTATCGGTCTTATAACGAACTCTCATGCCATGCTGACGAAATATCTCTATATCTCCGATACCTGATTGAGCCTGTGTTCCTGCACCAGCAGGATCTCCGTAATACGTCAGAACTGGGTATTGCTTTTCTTTTATCATTCGTGCGAGTTCTTCTGTTCTTATGTTTTCTTCAAAACAAATCTCATCAATAACATAGACTTTGGGCTTGTCGTAGTTGAAGTCGACTTGATACCACCCCACTGAGGGCATACGATAGCCGAAGTCGATTGAACAGTATGTTGGAAGTGATTCGTTGTATTGTATGTCGTCTCTAACGTGGATGTCTCGCTGTAGGTCGTAGACTTTTCCGCTGAACGTCGTAAACGCAGCCATATACTCCTGAGCAAATGTTTCATAGGTCAATTCCTTCTTTAGCTGTTCAACATCATCCTTAAAATATGGCGAATCAGTTGACGGATGTTGCCACGATTGCCAATCAGTATAATTCTTGTCTTCTCCTCTAGCCCACAAATCATGCAGCCAATTAAATCCTCGAGGAGTACTGGTAAATAACGCCCAACCTTCTCTATCGGATAGCGTTGGTCTCAGGTATTGCTCCCAAGTAATCTTTTTGATGCTTGCAGCCTCATCAATAACCATATAGTCCAAACCTTCTCCCACTAGGGAATCCAGGTTGTCTGCCGAGCGTATCGCTATCTCCGATTCCAGTCCACCGATTTTAGCGTAGTACAACTGTCCTGATATTTCTTTCTTAGCCACAACAGGCAGTCTTAATTTCATTATGATTGCTTCTTTAACAAGCCTGGCAATCTTATCGCACATATCGTAGTTCGGTGCTACAATCCAACCTCTAGTTTTAGGCGATAGTAGGTACGGCAGTATTTCCATAGCTGCACCAAAGGATTTACCTGATCGTCTCCCCTGTATATTTACACGAAAACGAGCTTTTGAATTGTGTACTGCTAATTGATTGCTAGTAGGTTCATACCCTACCAACTTCCAAAGCTTTTTTCGGTTGAGTATCTTGATTGCTCGTTACCTCTTCGTATGCTTTTTGTATAGGGCTTTCCTCGTATCCGCATTCACGCAGAACAGCTTCCATGTTGCCGAACATCTCGACTTCATTCTTCTCAGACTGTCCAAGGTATTGCTTTCCGAGAAATATCAATAGTGCGGTATTGCCATTTTCGGCGTGTTTCCATTGGAGTTGACGAAGCTTTATCTTCATCTGCTCTTTGCCTACTTGAATTTCATCCCTAAACTTATTTCGAATCGTTGATTCATCTACAGCGAAGAATCGTGCTATTTCAGTAATACTACAACCCATCGTAGATAGCATTTGTACCTTATCTGGGTCTATATCTTTGGCTTTGTAGCCTGTCTTTTTTCTACTCATCAATAATATCACTAAAGGCTACATCCTGGAACAAGCCATTACACTTAGACAGGCAACGCCTCCAATAGGTCTTTGCAGATGATACACTAACACCTATCTGTGATGCTATAAGCGGAAAAGAATGATTTCTCAGTCTC
>VTLG01011577.1_pt1 | contig 17649 bp, 27 predicted proteins | sample 4694571 | NCBI WGS metagenome assembly VTLG01 (sample SAMN12604809, study PRJNA352737) | marine metagenome | biome: ENVO:00000447; feature: ENVO:00000209|ENVO:00000569|ENVO:01000036; material: ENVO:00002151; isolation source: viral sequences binned using virsorter ... | reverse complement strand
AGGATTCATAAGATGGAAAATGGTGCTTCAAGAGCACCGTATAAGAAATTTTCTAAAGTCTTCTCAGGGCATTATCATCATAGAAGTAATGAAGATAATATCTATTATTTGGGGAATCCATATGAAATTTATTGGAGTGATTTAGAGGACACACGAGGGTTCCATATTTTTGATACAGAAACATTGGAGACCAAACCTATTGATAATCCATATAGGATGTTTTATAAGTTGTATTATGAAGATACTCCCCATCAAACATTTGATGTAAGAGAATATTGTAATAAGATTGTTAAGTTAGTTGTACGTAGGAAGACTGATCCTGATAAGTTTGAGAAATTTGTAGATAAATTACTTGGTTCTGGTGTTGCGGATTTAAAAGTTGTTGAGAATTTTGCTTTCTTAGAAAATGAAGATTTTGATGTTGAGCAATCCGAAGACACATTGTCTATATTGAGCAGATACCTTGATGAATCGGAAACAGATATAGATAAAATAGCAGCTAAAAATATTATTAAGAATATCTATCAGGAGGCTTGTGAGGTAATTTAATGTTTGTTCTCACTATGACAGGAAGAGAGGATGAAGGAGCATATTCGGTTACCAATAGTGAGGGTGACAATGTGTTGTATCTTTTCATGGAAGAGGATGATGCGATGAGGTATGCTATGATGTTAGAGGAAGAAGATTATCCTGAGATGCATGTCATTGAGGTAGATGAACCAAGCATGGTCAAAGCATGTGAGGTCTCAAATACCAGATATACACTCATTACACCTAACGACATTGTATTCCCCCCTAAATCATGAAATTTGATTGCAGAATTCGCTACATGGATGATCGTGGAAGATCTCATTATGTCAACATTGAGTCTGATTTAGCAGACAGACGATACATTGAACAACTTGTGAGGGCAAGATATCCCGCTAAACAAGTCTATATTAATCTTGTCAAACAAGCATGATAACATTTCAGAAGATTCGTTGGAAGAACTTCTTATCTACTGGTAATCAATGGACAGAAGTTGTTTTTGACGAAGTTGAGCATACTATTATTGTAGGAACTAATGGATCAGGGAAGTCCACTATTTTGGATGCTTTGACTTTCTCCTTGTTTAATAAACCGTTTCGTAAAATTAATAAACCTCAGTTGATAAATTCTGTCAATGAGAAGGATTGTTGTGTTGAAATTGAGTTTGATATAAAGGGAAGGGAGTATAAGATTGTTCGTGGACTGAGACCAGCATTATTTGAGATATGGATTGATGGTAAAGTTCAAGATCAAGATGCCTCTGCTGTAGAACAGCAGAAAAGATTAGAGCAGAGTATTCTTAAATTGAATTTCAAGTCATTTACTCAAATTGTTATATTAGGTAGTAGTACTTTTGTTCCTTTTATGCAACTTACTTCTTCAAATAGGAGAGAAGTTATTGAGGATTTGTTAGACATTAAGATATTTTCTTCGATGAATCATATTATTAAAGAGAAGATTCGTTCTTTTAGGGAAGAGGTTCGTACTGTTGAATTGAGGAAAGAATCATTCAAAGATAAAATAAAGATGCAAGAGGATTTTATCAGTCAGATTCAGAGGAGTAGTAAGGATGATATTAAACAGAAACGTATTATCATTAAAAAGATTGCGGGTGAGGCTAAGGAATATATTGAAAAGAATGAAAAGTTATCGGAGAATGTGGAAACCATTAATAATCAACTTTTAGATTGTAACGATGTTGGTAAATCTTTACGAAAGTTGACTGGTTTACGTGCTAAAATACAGACAAAATCCCAGTCAATTGGTAGCGAGCACGACTTTTTTCAAGAAAATGTATCATGCCCTACATGTACTCAGGATATAGAAGAGGAGTTTAGATTAAATAGAATTGCGGAACTCAATACTTCTATTAGTGAACTCCAAACAGGTCTCAAAGAACTTGAGACTAAGATAGAAGAAGAGGAGTCCAGAGAGTTCCGCTTTACCGAATTAAATCAGGAGGTTATTTCCCTAACAAATGAAATTTCTCAAAATAATGTTCGAGTCTCTAGTCTACAACGACAGTGCCGAGATTTGGAATCGGAAATTCAAAGAATTACCGAACAACTTGCAAATAGAAATTCTGAACATGAGAAACTAAGATCGTTTAATGATAGTTTACAGGGAACTTATGAAGAGTTAGCTACTAAAACTGAATCAATCCGAAATCACGATTTCGTTTACTCCCTACTCAGGGATGGAGGGGTAAAGACTAAAATTATCAAACAGTATTTACCCTTCATTAACAAACAAGTCAATAGATATCTTCAGTTGATGGACTTCTTTATCAACTTTAAGTTGGATGAGGAGTTTCGTGAGACTGTTGAGTCTCCTATACATCAAGATTTTTCTTATGCTTCTTTTAGTGAAGGTGAGAAGATGAGAATTGATTTAGCACTTCTTTTTACTTGGAGGGAAGTCGCAAGATTCAAGAATTCTACTAACACTAATCTTTTGATTATGGATGAAGTATTTGATTCTTCTCTTGATGGATTCGGAACAGATGATTTCTTGAAGATTATTAAGTATGTTATTGGGGATGCTAATGTTTTTGTAATATCTCACAAAGAAAGTCTGTATGACAAATTTGAAAATGTCATACGTTTCGAGAAGGTCAAAGGGTTTAGTCGTATGATGGCAAAGACATAGGAGAGTCATGAATGTTCCAAATTGGCAGCATCACTCTAAGAAGGAGCAGAAGCGCCACTTAAAACCACAAGCATTGCGTCAAGCAAAGGCAAGACGAAGACACTTGATAAAGTGTCTACTTAGGACCTCCGACTCCCGTCGGGGGTCTTATAATATATGCATCAACACATTCACATTATGAAAGGCGTTCGAATCTCAGAACTCATTGATTATCTTTCAATGGAAGATGATGAAGGACCATTAGGTGTTATGATTTTTAACGGCACCCCTGGACAACCTGCTCAAGTTGAGTCTATTGAAGATCAGGAACAATTTAAAGAAGTTTATGATAGATTTAAACTTTATGAACAATATACTTGATAAAACTCTAACACGATGATACAATGGTAAATGCTTGGAGTCTGCTTTATGAGGAAATGAATGGGACTATGGACGAAACCTATCCAATAAAGAAACCTGAACCAGATCTTGGGTATAAGACTAGGAAATATGGAGAAGAGGAGGGCATTAGTGCTCTTCAAGATTATATCTCTTCAACATATCAGGGTCATTATACTTCTAAGCAGAATAATACACAGACTTTAGATCTTATTCAATCTGTGGGTGATGCTGAGGCTTTTTGTCGTAGTAATGCGATTAAGTATTTGGCTAGGTATGATAAAAAGGGATCTGCAAAACGTGATATACTAAAGGCAATGCACTATTGCCTATTGTTATATTATTTCAGTGGCCACGCAAACGATGAAACTCCGACCAGTAGTTATGAAACTTTCTGATTCAACTTTGACGTTATTGAAGAACTTCAGTAACATAAATCAATCGTTGTTATTCAAGCAAGGTAAAGGACTTCGCACTATTAGTGTGATGAAGAATATTCTTGCTGAAGCAACGATTGATGAAGAACTTCCTAAGGATTTTGGGATTTATGATCTCAATCAATTCCTTAATGGATTGTCACTTCACCATGATCCCGAATTGGATTTTGGTAATGATAATTATGTAATGATTCGTGAGGGTAAATCGAGATCAAAGTATTTCTTTGCTGATCCTAATGTAATTGTTACACCTCCTGATAAAACTCTGACACTTCCTACAGCAGATGTAGCATTTGTTTTGAATACTTACGATCTTGATCGTCTTTTGAAGGCAGCAGCAATTTATCAGTTACCAGATCTTTCTGCTGTTGGTCAAGGTGGCGTGGTTAATCTGTTGGTTAGAGATAAGAAGAATGATACATCAAATGATTATAGTATCAAAGTTGGAGAAACTGATAAGAATTTTGAATTCAATTTCAAAGTGGAGAATATCAAAGTGATTCCTGGTTCATATGAGGTGGTAGTTTCTAAATCGGGATTATCTCAATTCATGAGTAAAGATAGGGATTTGACTTATTTTATTGCTTTGGAGCCTGATGTGAAGTATGAGGAATGATTTTCTCTGGGTTGAGAAGTATCGACCTAAGACAATTGAAGAGTGTATTTTACCTGAGGGTATTAAAGATACTTTTCAGCAGTTTGTAGGAAAGGGAGAGATTCCCAATCTTCTTCTTGCTGGTCCTGCTGGATGTGGCAAGACTACTATTGCACGTGCCTTGTGTGAGCAATTGGGATGTGACTACATTGTTATTAATGGATCAGATGAAGGACGTTTTCTGGACACTGTGCGCAACCAGGCAAAGAACTTTGCTTCGACGGTATCTCTTGCAGCTACGGGAACCCATAAGGTCATCATCATTGACGAAGCAGACAATACCACCCACGATGTACAACTCTTGTTACGGGCGAATATTGAAGCGTTTTATAACAACTGCAGATTTATCTTCACTTGTAACTATAAGAATAAAATTATCGAGCCCCTCCATTCGAGGTGTGCTGTGGTTGAGTTCAATATTAAAGGCAAGGACAAACAGATTATCGCAGCAGAGTTCTTCAAACGACTTAACACTATCGTGGACAACGAACGGTGCGAAGCTGATAAGAGGGTCCTTGCCGAACTTATCAACAAACACTTTCCCGATTGGCGTCGCGTACTCAATGAGTGTCAAAGATACTCGGCGGGAGGTAAGATAGACTCTGCTATTCTTGCTGAATTCTCTGATGTAAAAGTAAATGATCTCATTAAAAAACTCAAACAAAAGAACTTCCAGGAAGTTAGACAGTGGGTTGTGGCTAATTTGGACAACGATCCTTCTGATCTCCTTAGGCGTTTATATGATGGTCTTGTGGACGCCTTGGAAGGTCCTAGTATTGCTGCTGCTGTGCTGGTCATTGCTAAGTATCAGTACCAGATTGCCTTCGTCGCGGACCAAGAGATAAACCTCTTGGCAGCATTGACTGAAATTATGGTGGAGTGTGAGTTCAAGTGATGATTGAGAAGTATATTATACTTTCTTTGCTTTATCTTGAATGGTTCATACAGAAACTTCTTTGTTTACCTTATAGACTTTATGTCAAATTTGATCACTGGAATTTCAATAGGAATTTAGAACAGAGAAATATTGAACTTGCTAAACAAACACCAATGCCAAAAAAATGACAATTTCAAATGACAATTTAGTTACTATCAACCTCAATGAACTGGTTGCTATTAGAGCATCATTTTTAGGGGAAGAGTTCATGGAAGATGATGTAGATGCTATTGCATCTGATCTTAGGTATAGTCTCACATGGGATACATTGTATGGCATGGTAGATGATTCTATCTTGAAATACTTTGATAAGTTGGAGACTCATTATGGTGAGACTGCTGGTGATGAACCAGCGAAAACATATGAGCAACAAAGAAAGAATGCAGCAAAATTTGAGATGGTTGATTTAGTATCTCCATCTTGGACTATTCAAGTACCTCGGAGGATCCATGACTGATCATTATTATAGAGTAGTAGCATCTACTCCATCCCGCCATAAGTATCCTTGCTATAAGTACCATAACGATCCACAGAAGTGGCATAAGAATGGGAGTATAGTGGTAGAATGTAAAGATGGTAGAGTAGATATTAAAGTCTTTGAAGAGAATTCTATCAATACTCATTATATCAAAGTCTATTCACATGATGGTCCTGTTACTGCTCGTATTTCAGAAGAACTTACTCCTGTAGAAGAATGACAATACTACCAGGCACTACAATTGTGATTGATGATCCTACTTCCATTTACAATGGGTATAGGGGATTTGTTCAAAGGATCAGTGGTGATAAGATTGCTGTTCTGTTTGATGATATGTCACCTTGGGAAAAATTGGTGACTTTCCCTTTGAAGGTGGTTAAAGAAGATACCACTGGAAAACAGTATTATAAAATGAAATGAATGAGACTAAGTACAGAAGAGGATCTCTTCATAATAAAGTTGGCATGACTATTATGTGGACCTATTATGTGTTCTTTATAGGTATGGTTGTTAGATTGATTGTGGTATTAAATCGATGAAAAAATCTTTGAAGACTCCCTTACGCTATCCTGGTGGTAAGTCTCGTGCTGTTACTAAGATGGCACAATATTTTCCTGATCTGAGGAATTATGTTGAGTATAGAGAACCTTTCTTGGGTGGTGGTAGCGTTGCCATTTATATTAGTCAGAGGTATCCTCATCTAAAGATATGGGTCAATGACTTGTATGAACCACTTGTAAACTTCTGGCAGCAATTGCAGATGTTTGGTGTAGAATTAAGGGATAAGATATTAGATTATAAACTTACTCATGACACTCCAGAGAAAGCCAGAGAACTCTTCAACAATTCCAAAGAGATTATTCATGCTAACAGTGAGTCTGCCTTTGACCGTGCTGTGGCTTTCTATATTGTTAATAAGTGCTCCTTTAGTGGTCTTACTTCGAGCTCTAGTTTTTCACGTCAAGCTTCCGTTAGCAATTTCTCAGTCAGGGGGATTGAGAAATTACCTGGATACTCTGAAATTATTTCGAATTGGAATATAAACAATTATTCTTATGAATATCTAATGGAGCATCAGACTCATGAAAATCTTTTTATATACCATGACCCTCCTTACGACATTAAAGATAACCTCTATGGAAATAAGGGATCCACACACAAAGGATTTGATCACGATAGGTTTGCTAGCGATTGCAACAAGTATTCTTCTGTTCATCAATTAGTTAGTTATAATTCTGCTCAACTTGTTAGAGATAGGTTTAAGGAATGGACTGCTGCAGAATTTGATTTGACATACACTATGAGATCAGTTGGTGATTATATGAAGGACCAACAACAGAGAAAGGAATTGTTGTTATTGAATTACTGATGGAATTTGAGGTATTGAAGGGATCTAAAAATACCAGTTGTGATTATCTTCTTGAAGAGATAGTCACTACTTGTCTTGAATATAGTTTGCCTCCATTCAAACAGAGAATTTTAAATAGATTATTGCAAGATAATAATATTCCATGGCAACCATATTCTTCTCATAGGTTATCTCTTGCTATTGAGAGTGGGAATCATCAGAGGATGATTGATGAATTAGTTAGTAGATATTATTATGATTGTTGTTTTGGTGGTCAACCTTTTGTTGAGGAGTATCCACCTTTGATACAGGTTGAGATTTCATCTCAGTGTAATTTTCGATGTGTATTTTGTTTTCAAACTGATGAGACCTTTTCTTCTAATCCTCAGTATATGGGATTTATGTCTTATGAATTGTTTAAATCAATCATTGATCAGTGTGAGGGAAATATTCCTTATATAACTTTTTCTTCTAGAGGTGAACCTACCCTCAATAAGGAGATGGAAAAGATGATATCTTATTGTAAGGGTAAGTTTTTAGATGTAAAGATTAATACTAATGGATCTCTTCTTACAGAGAAAAGATGTGAAGTTCTTTTGGATGTTTGTGACACTGTTGTATTTTCTGTAGATGCTCCTAATAAGGAGGAATATGAGACTTTAAGAGTCAATGGTAAGTTTGAAAAATTGATAGAAAATATTAGAATGTTCAATGCTATAAGAGAGAAGCATCCTAGAGGGAAAAAAGTTTCTACAAGGGTTAGTGGAGTTCATTATCAAGATCAAGACTTTGAGGAATTCAATTCATTCTTTAGAAAACTATCTGATCAAACTAGTTTTATCAAGTACCATCCATGGGAAGATATCTATACACTAGATGAGGATAGTGTTAGTAAAGAGTTTTGTCCACAACCATTCTATAGGATGTTTGTGTGGTGGGATGGTTCAATTAATGTATGTGATGTTGATTATAAGAGTAAGTTGTGTGAAGGAACTCCTAAAATTAGTTCGACGTTTACCTTGAAAGATGCGTGGAGTTCTATGAAGAGTATAAGGAATATGCATTTGGATGGTAAACGGAATGCTTATCCATGTAATGTGTGTCCTGTCCCATGAAGATAGGAGTAATTGGGTATGCTAGACATGCCCTGAGACATATTAATATCATCTCTCAATATGCGGATGTAGTTGTTTATCATCCACATAAGGAAGGTGTGTGTAATGATTTTGAACAGATCTTATCTTGTGATGGTGTGGTTATATCCTCTCCTACCAAAACTCATATTCATTATGTGAATATGTTGAAAGGATATAAAGGGACAGTTTATTTGGAGAAACCTGGTTTTGAGGAACTGGATGAGGTTGATGTGTTGTATAATACTTCTCTCAATTTGATGATTGGATACCATTTTCCATACTGTGATTCAATTAGAAGAATCAAGGGTAAGGAGATCATTTCTATTTCAATTAATGATTGTAAAATGATATCTGATTTGGAATGGTTTGCAAATGATTGGAGGGCAGAACCTAATAAGATTGTATCTACCGTTTTGTGTCATGCAATTAGTGTTTATAGATTTTTATGTGGAGATAATGAAATTGATATTCGGTCTTTTGGTTATTCTGCTAGTGCGACTACAACATCAATGCCTCTTCTCAATGCATTCTGTAGTTGGTCTGCACCTTATGATAAGTATATAAGGATAATAACAAAAGAAGAGGTGATTCATTTGGATGAAGCGTTTAGAATAGATAATTCAGTTATACATTTTTTGCGATCAACAAATGAAGGACTCACTTTCAGTAAAGATCAATTGACTAAAGATATCAACATTGGTAGAATGTGTAAAATGGTGGATACCTCATGGAATTGAAGGACTGGCTTAATTCTATTAATTTCACTAAGGAGGATCTTAGTGAAGAGGTGCAATCGTATCCTCCATACATTGTAAATAGATGTCTCTCAGGACATTTGGACTGCGTTTTGTTCTCCAATGAGATGAATAAATATTCGTTTTTGGATAAGGACATGCAATATAGTTTTTATCTAAATAGTCTGAGGAAAAGGAAAAGATTCTCTCCTTGGATCAAAAAAGATAAAATCCAAGACCTAGATATTGTAAAACAGTATTATGGTTACAGTAATGAAAAAGCATCTCAAGCTTTAAGAATTTTATCAAAAGAGCAATTGGATTACATTAAAAAAAGGCTTGACGTTGGAGGAACAAAATGAGCACTGTGAAGGAACCGGAAGTTAAGTGGTCTCAGGACCAAATGATTGAAGTTAGATTGAGAGAACCAGATGATTTCCTAAAAGTTAGAGAAACATTAACGAGAATTGGTGTTGCTTCTAGAAAAGAAAAGAAGTTATATCAGTCGTGTCATATTCTACATAAGCAAGGTAGATATTTTATAGTTCATTTCAAAGAACTATTTGCTTTAGATGGGAAACACGCTAATCTTACCCCTAATGATGTTCAACGTAGGAACCGTATTACTCAATTGCTTTCTGATTGGGGTCTAATTGAGGTAGTAAATACGGAGACTATTAGTGAGATTGCTCCTTTGAATCAGATTAAAGTTCTTTCTTTCAAAGAAAAGAATGAATGGACTTTGGAAACAAAGTATAACATTGGTAAGAAAAAGGTAACTCCAGAAGCCTAAATACCCTCGTCGCTTAGGCGACATCGATAGAAGAGATATTCATTTACCTTTAGATAGGGAGGGTGTATGTCCTCCCTTAGAATTTTTATTGGTTATGAAAAAGATAAAATTTGAAGAATGTATTTGTCAGACGGATTTAGACGGTCATTTTCGTATCAAGAAGACCGTATTGGATCATATTGAGGATATTAAGATTGTTGGTAATGATCCGGATCAAACTGCATCTGATCGTTTAGAACAAAATGATGATTATCATAATCATAGAGTTTCTAAATTAGATTGGGCAGTCTCTACAGATTTTGAAAGACCGTGGGTAAAAGAATTTTTACCTTATTTTATTGATACTATAGGAAAAATCCTCCCAGAGATTGGATACTTGGGGATGGATATGAAGCAGATATGGTTTCAACAATATTTGGAAGGAGATAGACATGGATGGCATATTCATGGGGATCATTATACTGGAGTTTATTACTTAGAATATCCTAAATCAGCTGCGAAGACACAAATTTGTTCTCCTTTTAGTATGAAGATACAGGATGTTGAGGCGTCTGAAGGTGATATAATTGTTTTTCCAAGTCATTGGATTCATAGAAGTGGAGTTCCTAATGGAAAAGATAGGAAAACAATCGTTTCTTTTAATTTTAGTGTGAATGGTAATAAGTTAGACACGAAAGATGATCCTCTAGTTTCAGTTCCAGACCATTTAATTTTTCCCAGAATCCTTCCTAGACGGTAAACCCTACTGCACTTTTTAGCGATTTATGCTATAAATATATGTGGATGCCTTCGGGGTCCACACAACATAAACTCGCTTTTAAAGGAGCTACAATCATGGGCACACTAGCCAGGTATCATGCAGCCAATCTTCCAGAGCTGTTTGAAAAGATCAATAAGAATAGTATAGGATGGGATGAGTATCTCAATAGATTTTGGGATGAACCAACCACTTCTAATTATCCACCATACAATTTAATACATATTAACAATGTCTTATCCAAACTCGAAATCGCATTGGCGGGATTCAAGAAAGAAGAGGTCAAAGTCTTCACAGAGTTTGGAAAACTACATGTGGAAGGCAAAAAAGAAGAATCAAAAGATGATGGAGAATTTGTCCACAAAGGATTGGCCCAACGTCCCTTTGCCAGACAATGGACGGTCGCCGACGATACAGAGGTACGATCCGTCAGCTTTGAGGACGGACTCCTCGTGGTTGAACTGGGAAAGATAGTTCCAGACCATCATGCTAGAAAGGATTATCTATGATATAATATAGTAGTTGAGAGGTAAGGGCAAGACCGAACCGATGAATCGCATTTATGCGTGGCTGGGGCCGAAAGGCATAGTTCCGAACACAAATAAGTCCCCCCGATGGTACAATGGGCCTGAGTATAAGCAGGATATGTACACCCTCTCAACTGCTCTGGATTAATCTTTTGGGGTTTCTATGCCAGGGGCGAAGAAACCCCATTTTTATTTGGATGAAATATGGTAATCCACTATAAAAATTTCTTACCTGAACATAAGTTCAGACCAATGCAGGAACTTTTATTGTCTAGTGGGTTTCCTTATTATTGGCAGGCATCTGTGGGGACACCTGAAGATATATCATTTGCTTCATTATTTACACATATGTTAGTAGAAGAAGTATCTCTTCAGAGTGATCCTATCGAAAATTATAGGGTTCAGAAGGTATTTGTTGAACCTATAATTGATCGACTAAATGAGGAGCATGGAAGTGTAAAAATAATCAGAGCAAAGGTTAATTTATACCCTTATCAAAATGAACATATGAAAAGTTCTTTTCATATTGATCAAACAGAAAAGCATAAAGTATTATTGTTATCAATTAATACTAATAATGGTTGTACAGAGTTTGAAAATGGTAGAATATTTAATGCCGTTGAAAATAATGCTATAATATTTAATGGTGATTTACGTCATAGATCAGTTAGTCAGACTGATCATGCAGTAAAGGTAAACATAAATGTAAATTACGTATATGGATTATAAATCTTCCGGTGTTGATATTGAAGAGGGTAGGCGGTTTGTAGAAAATATTAAAGCCGCTGGTGCATCTATTGGTGCTGGTGGATTCAATGGATTATCTAAGATTCCAGGAATGACGGTTCCACACTTCTTGGTATCTGGATGTGATGGAGTAGGAACTAAGATTAGGGTAGCGCAGACTTTTAATGATTATACAACCATTGGAATTGATCTTGTTGCTATGTGTGTTAATGATGTAATCTGTTCTGGTGCTACACCGCTATACTTTTTAGATTATATTTCTATAGGTAAGATAGATCAGGATATCTTAGGTCAAATAATGCAGGGCATTCTTAAGGGATGTGAGATATCTGATATGCCTCTTATTGGTGGAGAGACTGCTGAACATGGTAAACCTCTTGGTGGAAGTAAACTCGATTTAGATCTTGCTGGTTTTTGTACAGGGATGGTATCAGAACGGGAATTGGTTGATGGAAAACTAATTAAACCAGGAGATAAGATTATTGGTATAGAAAGTAGTGGATTGCATAGTAATGGATATAGTTTGATCAATGATATGTTATGGAGACATAAAATTTATTATAAGGAGACACCAGAATTACTTACACCCACCACAATCTATGCTCCTGTAGTAAAAAAATTGATGGAGACTGAAACTATTTTAGGGATGGCTCATATCACTGGTGGGGGAATACCTGAGAATCTTCCTAGGTGTTTGCCAGAAGGTCTTACAGCAAAGGTAGATTATACCTCTTGGAAAATGCCAGAGATTTTTACTAAGATAATGTGTGCTGGTGAGATATTGGAAGAGGAAATGAAGAAAGTATTCAATTTAGGAATAGGATTTTGTGTCGTAGTTGCTCCAGAAGATGTGGACGAAGTTCAGATGCTTATTACTCCTTATCATGAGTGTTGGACAATTGGGGAAGTTGTGCTATAATAGTTAAAACTATATTAGTGGTATGACAATCAAACTTGCTGTCTTAAAGTCGGGTGAGGATGTCATTGCGGATGTAAAGGAGTTGATTCTAAAAGGACGTATCGTTGGATACACCTTTATCAATCCCGCTACAGTTAGATTTCTCAATCCAGAGTCAATTTATTTTCCTGAGGAAGGTATTGATATTGTTTTTGCTCCATGGATTCCTCTTTCTGCTCAGAAAGAAGTTCCAGTTGCTCCGGATTGGATCATTACTTTAGTTGATCCCATTCCTCAAGTAATAGATAAGTACAAAGAAGGTATCAAAGATGGAAGAAGTAAAGGTTCTGATTCTGACAACGAATCAGGTTCTGATAAGTCAAGTAGCGGAGACGGGTTCGGAACTGGGAGAACCGGATTGTCAACTGACTGAACCATTTGAAGTAGATTCTGATGGAAATCTTTCTCCCTGGTTAATTGATGTGACAAATGATAATATTTTTATGATGAGTTCTGATAAACTGATTACATTGTGTGAACCCACACCAAAATTACTTACCAAATATAAAGACGTTCTCTCCTAATGCGTTTCTATACCAATGTTCAACTAGTTGGAAATCAGTTCCTCGTTCGTGGATATGATCAAGGGGAACATTTTTCTCTTAGAGAAGAATTTCGACCAACTTTATATGTTGATTCTAAGAAACGAAGTAAATATAAGACTCTAGATGGACAATCCGTTGAACCTATTCAACCAGGATTTGTTAGGGATTGTAGAGACTTCATGCAGAAGTATCAGGATGTTGAGGGGTTCAATATCTATGGAAATGAAAGGTATATCTATCAGTATATTTCTGAAAAATATCCTCAAGAAGAAGTAAAGTTTGATATTTCAAAGATCAAGTTGATTACGTTGGATATTGAGACCACTTCCGAACAGGGATTTCCTGATATTCAGTCATGTGTTGAAGAGTTATTAGCAATTACTATTCAAGATTATACTTCTAAGAGGATTATTACATGGGGTGTAGGATCATTTAATAATAAGCAGGAGAATGTAACTTATATTAAGTGTGTGGATGAAGTTGATCTACTCAATAAATTTATTACTTATTGGGAGCAGGAACCACCAGAGGTAATTACTGGGTGGAATATCCAATTGTTCGACATGCCATACATTGCAGGGCGTTTGAGACGTGTCTTGGGTGAGAAACGTATGAAACGTCTTTCTCCTTGGGGGTTGGTTAGTGAGAAGGAGGTTTATATCAAAGGAAGACAGCATCTTTCAATTGATATTGGAGGTGTAACTCAGTTAGATTATTTGGATTTGTATAAGAAATTTACTTATACTAACCAGGAATCCTATAGATTAGACCACATTGCAGAAGTGGAATTGGGTCAGAAGAAGTTAGATCACTCTGAGTTTGAGACCTTTAAAGATTTCTATACAGGCAACTGGCAAAAGTTTGTAGAGTATAATATAATTGACGTGGAACTTGTTGACCGTCTGGAAGACAAGATGAAACTCATTGAATTAGCTTTGACGATGGCATATGACGCCAAAGTTAACTACACAGATGTGTTTTACCAGGTTAGAATGTGGGATGCTATAATATATAATTACCTGAAAAAGAGGAATATAGTCATTCCTCCTAAGAAAAGGACCGACAAAAACGACAAATATGAGGGAGCATATGTCAAAGAACCGAAACCAGGAAGCTATGACTGGGTTGTTAGTTTTGATCTCAACAGTCTCTATCCTCATCTTATTATGCAATATAATATTTCCCCAGAGACCCTCCAGGAATCGCCGCATCCTAGATCGAGTGTTGCCTCCATCCTCTCTGGGGATTTTAGTGCCGACTCAAACTTTGCAACTTGCCCAAATGGAGCCATGTTTGACAAGTCCAAACGAGGATTTTTACCTGAGTTGATGGAAAAGATCTATAAAGATCGAACCATTTACAAAAAGAAGATGTTGTCTGCCAAACAATCTTATGAAAAGAACCCAACAAAGAACCTTGAGAAAGAAATTGCAAGGTGTAACAACATACAAATGGCGCGGAAGATTCAACTTAATAGTGCTTATGGTGCTATCGGCAATCAGTACTTCCGTTATTATAAATTAGAGAATGCTGAGGCAATTACTACCTCAGGACAGGTCTCAATTCGGTGGATTGAGAATAAAATGAATGTTTATCTCAATAAAATACTAAAAACTGATGATATTGATTACGTTATTGCTGCAGATACTGATTCCATCTACCTTAATTTGGGTCCTTTGGTTGACCGTGTATACGAAGGGAGAGAGAAAACTAATGAAGGCGTTGTCACGTTCCTTAATAAGATCTGTGAGATGGAATTTGAGCCTTATATTGAAAGTTCTTACCAAGAACTGGCAGAGTACGTGAATGCTTATGACCAGAAAATGGTCATGAAGAGGGAAAACATCGCTGACAGAGGCATCTGGACTGCTAAGAAGCGATATATTCTCAATGTATGGGATTCTGAGGGTGTTAGGTATGAAAAACCCAAGTTAAAAGTGATGGGAATTGAAGCAGTTAAGTCTTCTACTCCTGCACCTTGTCGTAAAATGCTCAAAGATGCCTTTAATATCATGATGACGGGTACTGAAGAGGATGTAATCTCTTATATTGAGCAATGTAGGACTGATTTCAGGCAGATGAGACCTGAAGAGATTTCTTTTCCTCGATCTGTTTCGGATGTGGAGAAATATAAGTCAGTTAATGCCATTTATGCGAAGGGAACACCGATTCATTGTCGTGGTGCTCTTCTTTTCAATCATTATATTAAGCAGAAGGGTTTGACGCATAAATATTCGGCGATCCAAAATGGCGAAAAGATAAAATTTTGTTATTTAAAGAAACCAAATCCAATTCATGAGAATATAATGTCCTTTATTCAGGACTGGCCGAAGGAATTGGACTTGGATAAGTATGTCGATTATGATCTACAATTTGACAAAGCTTTTCTAGAGCCTTTGAAAATTATCTTAGATGCTATAGGATGGTCGGTGGAAAAAACTGCAAACTTAGAGATGTTTTTCACATGAAGGACCAAAACACAATTGAAGACAATGAATCTCAAGACCAGAAATGGAATCGGGGGTTGGATTTATACATTGAGTCAGTCCAAAAACCAGATCATGTATTGAGAGCGTGTGCTCATAACCAAAAATGCTTCAATGAGTTGATGGCAGTTCGAGAACATGTATTAGAATACGTAAAAACCCTAAGAAAGTAATGGATCTACCAGTTAATGACAACGAATTAGAAACACTAATCAAAGCAATGGCTTTAGGAGGGGATACAGCACTCTATCAAAAACTAAAGTTAGTCAAAGAGATCAGGGACCAAAATCCTGGTGGACCATATAAAAAAATTATTCGTGAGAAGTACGGAATGGTGATCTAATGTTTTTTAAAGAATTGAGTCTTGTTACTGGTGGATTTGATCCTATCCACAGTGGACATATTAGGTATTTTGAAAGAGCTAAAGACCTTTCTAATTACCTTGTAGTTGGATTGAATGGTGATCCTTGGTTGACACGTAAGAAAGGACAGTTTTTTCTTCCCTGGACAGAGAGGGCAGATATAGTTCGTCATCTTGATATGGTAGATGCTGTTATCTCTTGGGATGATGCTGATGATTCAGCATGTGGGGCTATTGAAAAATGCTTAGAGATTGCTGAGCATGTTATTTTTTGTAATGGTGGTGATCGAGGAAAGGATAACACACCAGAACTTGAGAAGTTTGGTAATACTGATCGGGTTACTTTTGCGTGGGGTGTTGGTGGAGATGATAAAATGAATAGTAGTTCATGGATTCTTCATGGATATTTTGAGAGACAACGTAAACTTTTGGGAATCTAATGTTATTAGATTATTTGAAGTTAAAATTTAATAATTATTACATTGTTGATGATATATTTCCCGAATCTTTGTGTGAAAGATTGAGACAACATTCTCTTTCTAATAAGAGTGGTGCTATCTTGGCTCACAGTGGTGATTATAGTGCTACTAATTTTGATATGACAGAGGAGAGTGATCCTGAATTGAAGAAAGCATCTGAAATTATATGTTCAAAGGTTTCTTTGGCTCATGAATCTCGTTATCTTAGGTCATGGTATTTTGTATATGATACTATTAGTAGAGGTGTAGTGCCTCATGTTGATCCAGGTGCTTTGACAGTTAATGTTTGGGTAACACCGGAGCATTGTATAGAAGATCGAGAAAAGAATGGGATGCGCCTTTATAGAGACAGTAGACAGAAAATGAATTGGAGTTATTATTATAATAGTTCAGCAGAAGTTCAAACTTATTTGACTGATAAGTACCTAAAAGGAGTAAAGTATGATAAAATACCTTACAGGTATAATAGAGCTATTGTTTTTGGGGGGAAAACTTTCCACTCAACTGACTATGTTCATACTAAACATGGTCATGAAAATAAAAGAGTAAACTATGCCTTCCTATATGATTAGATATGGATTTTCTTAAAGACATTGTAAAAGAAATTGGCGATGACTACACCAAACTCGCATCCGATATATCGGACAGTCAATCCTTTATTGATACGGGTTCGTTGGTTTTTAACGGATTGTTATCAGGTAGCATTTTTGGTGGGGTATGTAGTAACAAAATCACTGCTATTGCTGGAGAATCTAGTACAGGAAAAACTTTTTTCGCTCTTGCAGTGGCAAAGAATTTTTTGGATACTAACCCTGATGCTTATGTACTCTATTTTGATACTGAGAGTAGCATTACTAGGGCACTTTTAGATAGTCGTGGTATTGATACAAAGAGGTTTGTAGTTATCAATGTTGTAACTATTGAGGAGTTCCGTACCAAAGCATTGAAGGCAGTTGATAAATATTTACAAATGTCAGAGGACCAACGCAAACCTTGTATGTTTGTGTTAGACTCTCTGGGTATGCTCTCCACTGAAAAAGAAATCACAGACGCTCTGAACGATAAACAAGTTCGGGATATGACTAAATCACAGTTAGTCAAAGGTGCGTTTAGAATGTTGACTTTGAAGTTGGGTCAAGCAAACATTCCTCTTATAGTTACCAATCACACCTACGATGTTATCGGCAGTTACGTCCCTACTAAAGAAATGGGAGGCG
>VTLG01009848.1_pt1 | contig 17650 bp, 19 predicted proteins | sample 4694571 | NCBI WGS metagenome assembly VTLG01 (sample SAMN12604809, study PRJNA352737) | marine metagenome | biome: ENVO:00000447; feature: ENVO:00000209|ENVO:00000569|ENVO:01000036; material: ENVO:00002151; isolation source: viral sequences binned using virsorter ... | reverse complement strand
AAAAATAGAGAAAAGGGAGCATTTCTGCTCCCTATCTCTTCCTTTTTATTTTGTGTTATGATTGGAACATATCAGTCTGGTTAGGATCTACAAAAGGTTCATCATATGTATCTTTACCATATTGTAGGATTCCATCAACTACCAAAGCGTTATTCTTAATAGCCCCCTGAGTGATCTTCTTCTGGTGCCACAGTATTTCAGTACCAGAATTAAGCAGATCCCATGCTGTGAACTCATTTCCGCTTTGCGGGTAATCCTGAGATATAAGCATATTTCGTACGATCTGACCGTATTGCTGTGTAGGAAGCTTTCCTAGGTAATCAGGATTTTCTGAAAGTACCTTCAATTCCTGAAAGTCAATAGGTTTCTGTAACTTACCACATGCTTCAGAAAACTGACCAAGCATATACTGAGGATTATTACCCGTAAGCTGGATAACTGACTGATTAACCTCTGACTGCCAATCTAGCTCATTATTAGCTGTGTGCCTAAAGCTGTATCCGAACTGATGAGTTCGTGATCTCATACCATTAAGACAAGCAAGCCTCATAAAATAACATAAAAGACTGGCTTTGGTGCTACTGTCATAGCTATTAACTACTTCCATAACTAAACCGACAATATCACCAACTACAGGAACTTCTGACTGCAAACCACCGTCTAAGCACAGCCAAGTTTCTCTGAACACTTTACCGTCAAAGAATACTTTCTGTAATTCCCATTGCATACCAGAAGCGTTACGGATCTCAGAGCCTACCTTAGATATCTCTTTATTAGATATACACAGGTAGTTCTCTTTAACAACACCAATCTCAGTATCTTTACCGTTTAATACCATGCGAATTGAATGAGCTTTGGAAGCCCCATTAAATTCTGTGGATAACGGCAATTTCTGTATCTCAGTAAACGGATCTAATGATGAGTCAAAAGAATTGACTATCATAGGCTTGTCTACCAATTCGGCTTCAATGATATTACTAGGGTTTGTTAGACTATTTACCACTTGCAATGTATTTTGCATTTTTAACTCCACTTGAAAATAGAGTATGTCTTGAAAGTGGGCGGGATTATGTTGCCAAGCTCCCGCCCCTGCTCCGATCTTATTCAGACTCTAGATTGTCATTCTCGATAACCTTCACTAGGGAACAGTCCATGCCGTCTATGATCTCGACTGAACCTTCATTCTCTAGCTCCTCCAGCTTGTCAGCTTCTAATAGAATGAAAGCTACTGACTTGGCTTTAGGGTTATGCGAGAAGTAGTCTTGAGCTTCCTTTTCTAGGATATTATTCAAGTTATACTCCACTTGTTTAAGTATGGAACACCTCATGCGTTCCATAAAATTTTGGTTTATTACCTCATAGTACATTGTTCATTATGAGGCGGTCACCGACTCTGGTATCTCACGCATTGACCAGATATTTCACGATCAGTGTCCTATTGTGCAAATTGTCAAAAAACTGTATACCTTATATATGCCTGTGTCCTGATCAGGTTCCATAATAATATTGAATCACACACATACGCACAAATTATAAGGTGTAGATCGCGATCGAGTTTTTCAACACAATTTTTCCAACGGCGAAACGCATGTGGGGGGTACACACGTCAAATACAACAGAAACACCCATACTAATATAATTTTTTAGAATTTTTTGGAATTTTTACCGGGCCGGTACTATAAAATATGGAGCGGGTACTATATATACTACTTACTACTTACTATATATACTATAGTACTATATATATATAATATATATATAATACATACTACTTACTACATATACTACTTACTACCTATACTATAGTACTATTATAAAAAACCCACACAAAACAAACAAACTTAATTAAATATATATTATATAAAACATTGTTGTCAAGTTTTATTAAATTAAAACATGGATATCTACAGAACCTTGTATCAAAAAGCGTTAAGTGGAGATTATGACATTGGTAATGTTTATGAGAACCTAGAGCGTTGCCGTGAGATATCCCATGAATTAAAGATAATGGACATCATAGACCCTAGCTCAAGACAGATCGGCCTTTTATCCGAGTTGTTGTACCGCATGAAGAATATGCCAGAGCTGGAGATATTGGATCTAAGCACGATTGACGAGCAGGAGCCTAACTGATTTGGCACTAAGCCGCACTATAAAGGGAAAGAAGCACTATGCTTATGAATCAGAACAGGAGTTTCGCAATGCGCACCCCGATACAAAGCTGATAAAGGACTGGAAAAAAGCAGAAGAGGGGGATTGGTGTTTATCTGATGATGGAAAGATAGTCCAGATATTAAAGAAAGGCTGTTTCGTAGATGCAAAGAAAAGGGACAATGACTATATAAGAACAATTATTGGTATGTTCAACCACAGGAGTAAGGGTTCTTTTGTAGGTACAGTAAAGGATGAGATATATAGATTCACTAAAAAGTCAGACTATCAAATAAAGACAGGTGGATACTTAACAGATGCGAAAAGGAACTTTGCAAAGTACATAGCACACGGCATGGAGCCTGTAGAGGCTTATCAAAAGGCCTTTCCGGGTGCAAATAGCTTAGACTATGCAGAAAAACGATCAACACTACTACTTAAAAACAAGACAGTGAGGCAAGCAGTGGACAAGGAAATAGAAAATTTAATGTCAGAAGTGGGTATTACAAAACGATACCTCTTGGAGACCACTAAAGATGTAATAGATAAGACAGATGTAAAAGATAATGACAAATTAAGGGCTATCGAGACCTTAATGAAGATCTCTGGCCTGCTTTCTACAGAAAAGAAAGTGGATTCAGTGGCTCTTATACAGGAGTTCAGTGGGTTTAGTAGAGAAAAGCTAAAGGCATTTGAACAGGGAATACTACCAGAAAAGCAAAAAGAGCTCACAGATGGCTGAAAATCTACTACAAATGGTGACAGGAACAGCTCACGATAACGTAGATGGTCTTATGCTGGAAGGTTATAAGGGTACACTACCACTTACAATGGAAATGTTTCCAGAAACACCATCACCTCAATGGATGATAGATGCTGGATTGGCTAAAAAAGGTGATATGTCAAATATTATTACGCAACTTGAGGGTAGCGATGATATTGGCTGGTATTTGTTTCCAACAATGGTGGGTGGAAAAGAGCTAGAAAAAGAATTTCGTGGGGGAAATATAAAAGAATTTATAGATACGTATTTAGGAGGTAAGCATTTTGGGTTATATGACACTGCTAAAGAGGCTACAAAAGCCGATAGTCTTATCCATGATTATTTTGATAGGATAAAGGGATATCAGCAAGGTGGTGTTGTACAAGCTCTTTATTCAATGATTTAATGAGCAAAAATTCTTTTAACATTACCCCTCCACCATCAGAGATGGAGAAAAGAGATGAGGTATTAGCAAAAGCATATAGCAACCTTATCTACTTTGGTAGAGCATTTCTACCTAATGATTTCTTAAAGAAGTCTGAATCCGCACCATTTCACTACGAAATGGCTAAGAAAATGATAGATACTGCCCCCGGAGCACGAATATGCAACATTATACCTAGGGGACACGGCAAATCTGTGATAGCAAAAGCGGCTATTATGCACAAACTATGCTTTGCACGGGAGGGAGACCAACATTTTATTGCTTGGGTATCTGAAGAACAGTCTCAAGCTATTGACCATTTGAAGTATATCCGCTCTCACTTTGAAAATAACAAGATGATCAAGTATTATTTTGGTAATATGGATGGAGGTACGGTTGGAAAGCGTTGGACAGAAAAGGATCTGGTCACGCCAAAGGGGGATAGGGTTATTTCTAAAGGAACATCACAAAGATTGCGGGGAAGGGCAGAGGTAGATGTTCGATATACAGGTATTGTTCTTGATGACTTTGAATCGGAATTGAACACCAAAACACCAGAAAGGCGCTCTGATATCAAAAAGTGGATCGTATCTACTGTTTATCCAGCATTGGAAGAAACGCCGGGTAAGGAAGGGTGGATATGGTTATCGGGTACGATCGTTCACTATGATTCTTACCTACAAATGACCTATGATGGCTGGAAAAAAGCCCAAGAAGACAAAAGAGAATACCCTTGGGATGTAAACTTTTACAGGGCGATCGAAAATGGTTCTCCTTTATGGGCATCTCAATTCTCAAAAGAAAAGCTAGAGTATAAAAAACGGGAGTTCATAGAAGCAGGTCTGGTCAATAAATTCGCTCAAGAGTACATGAATGATGCGAGGGACGTGACCAATGCCGCTTTTAAGATAGACAGGATACAATATTACAACGGAAGGGTTGAATGTAAGAATAATTTTAACTACCTTATAGATGGTGATGATGCTATCCCGATCAATATCTACATGGGTGTTGACCTTGCGGCAACAGCTTCAGAGACCTCTGACTACCAAGTTATACTGGTCATGGGTATCGACTCAAGTAACAACCGTTATGTCTTGGAGTATTTCCGTGAGAGAATACCTACATTTGATGTACCCAAGGAAATTATACGACTTGCGAACAAGTATACGCCAGTTCGTAGGGTCACTATTGAAACGGTTGCGGCACAGGAGATGGTTCGGGATATGGTTACACGGCTTTCCGCAAAAGAAAAAAGACTTCTTCCGGGTATTTTTAAAGGAGTTAAGCCTCCTGCTAGAATCCAAAAACAAGATAGGCTGGAAACCAGTCTTGGCCCTCTTGTCAACTCTAAGAAGCTATATATACAAAGAGAGATGACAGAACTGGTAGATGAGTTCTTTGAACACCCAAAGCCTAGAAACGATGATGTGATGGATGCGTTGTACTATTCTGACTATTATGCACGTGCACCTAAAAGCTCAAAAGTATCTGTAGATTCCATACAGGAATCCAATGACGACCCTATAAGATCTATCCAAAAAAAGGCTTATAGTTGGATGACTGGAGCAAGACTTTAAATATATTGCACTATAAACCGTTTTATTATTAAGATAAGATAGCGAAATACACACATGCCAAGGTACTCAAAACGATCAAAAGATAGACTAGCAACCTGTGACAAGCGGTTGCAAAAAGTGTTTAATGAGGTCATTAAGCACGTAGACTGCTCCATTTTGGAAGGTCACAGAAGCAAGGAAAGGCAAAATAGACTCTATGATGAAAAGCGTACTAAGGTCAGGTATCCTAATGGCCGGCATAATTCTAACCCTTCTAAAGCCGTTGACGTTACCCCTTATCCTGTGGATTGGGAAGACCGGGAGAGGCAGACCCTCTTTGCCGGGTTCGTTATTGGCATTGCTCGTAGCATGGGCATTAAAATAAGATGGGGAGGTAATTGGGATATGTATGAGGAAAAAGGAAGGTGGGAGGTCAAGGACAACCGCTTTGATGATTTTCCTCATTTTGAGATCAAGGAATAATGGCAGGGACTGATTCAACCAAGGCAAAGGTGCCTTTTGGTTCTTTCATTCTTACAGAGCAGGCTACCAATGAATTTCCTTGGGTAACTGAATTGGCAAGCAGATACAGTGCCAGTCCTTCGGAAGTGGCAGGTGGTCAGAATGCTATATTAACTAATGGAGAAACATATTTTCCCCCAGAAGCAGTAAGGGATATAGGAGTAGATACATTGAGACAGATGAACAATAAACCAAAAGAAGGCGGTCACGCCTCTATAGATAGATTGATCGCAATGAGCACGCTTCAAGGCTTAAAGCCTATGTACGGGGGTGGTGAGATCACACCAAATTATTCAGGTGGTGGCTTAACTGGTTATCAAAACGGTGGAAAGATAGAATCAAAAACATTAAAAGATATGGTAGACTCATATTTACCAAAAAAAGATGATATGCTCCCCTTTTTAGAATTTTTAACTGGAGCTACTGCTGAAACTAATGAGTACCAACCCGGAGCTGTAGATGCGGCAATGGCTATCCCTGTACTTGGTGGAATTGGAAGACTTAGTAAGAAGGGATACGCTACTTTATCTAGGCTTTTAAGAAGGTACGGCAAGGAAGGTCGTGAATTAGATAGAGTATTTGGTAAAGGGTCTGCGAAAAAAGCTCTTGAACCGGGTAGCGATCTAACTACAGATGCCAAATACTATAGAGAGGTTGGGATAGATAGCCCAAGAAAAGAACCTATAAGCTGGGATAAAATGGAAGAGATAAGAAAAACAGCTGGAGATGAGTATGGGTTTGGTTCTAAGTTTGATATCTTCGGGGCTGAAGGTAAATATCCACCGGGATTTACTAAGGATAAATTTGGGGCTATATTTGGGAAAACTGTTGACGATGTTACAGGTGAGACCTTTGAGAAATTTAGACTTAGCCCAAGTGGTAAGCATTTACCAACAGATGCGAAATTTCAACAAGGTGGCTTAACTGGCTATGAAAATGGCGGGGTGTCTTTAAAAGATTATGCTGGTCTTGTAGGGAACATGGTTACTGGTTTTGGTGGTGATCTTCCAGAGGGGATGTATACACCAGAGGGAGGCCTAACTCGTGAAGGCTATGCGCAGAAATTCAATTTAGAGCCTGAAAGTGTGAATATAGACACCCTTTCTTTTAGTAATCCAGCAAACTATATGTTCGAGGTTACTGGAAAGCAAAAAGGTTCTGGCGCTGATATAACCGGAACAACAAGAGCTACAGGATCTTTGCCTATAGAAAGATTACTTGATACTGTTATGGATAAAAATATAGAAGACCCATTTGAGCGCATGCGTTGGAAAATGGATTTGAGCAATGTAAAAAGGGGCGTTTCATATCAACAAGGTGGATTGACCGGTTATCAAGATGGTGACATGGTAGGCCCACCAGTTCCTCCACAGATGATGGGCGATGCCATGAATCGTCAGCTAAGTGAAAGTATTGACAGGAGAATGGCTAATCCAGAGGTCTATCAAGGGAGTACGCTCGGTGCGGTTAGGCAAGAAGCTAGTGCATTGCAAGACAGTATCTATCAGGATACTGTGAACAAAGCAAGAAAGTCTTTACAGTTGATCAAATTGCAAACATTGTTAAATAACCCAGATATGACAATGCAGTCTTATACAGAGGGCGAGTTTGCTGTCCCTTCTGATAAGGCAGACATGTTTAAGTGGGGCATGTCTGCACTACGTGACTCTTCTAATATGAGGGCGTTAGACCTAATGAAAAAATTAGCACCGGCTGGTTCTGGTGGCTACACGCCTAGATAATATGGATCAAGACCCAAGAGCCGCATATAACGAAGAGCTTTACAAAAGATGGAGAGACTCTAGGACTGACTGGGATACGGAAGCACGTAAAGATATAGATTTTTATCTTGGGAATCATTTTACAACAAGTGAATCAGATGAATTAGCATCCAGAAATCAAGCGGATATACCAATGGATCGTGTATCTTCCGCAATAGAAAAATTTAAAGCGGTACTTACATCCCGCCCTCCAGCATTTACGATTACCCCTAGAGAGGATTCAGATGTTCAAGTAGCATCTTTGTGGCGTTCTGTATTGGGCTATGTTTGGGAAAAGTCAGATGGCGATTGGCAAATGAAACAAGCTATACAAGATTATGCGACCACAGGTATGGGTTATTTGTATGCTTATATTGATTCAGATTCAGATTTTGGTAGAGGTGACGTTAAGTTCACATACATAGATCCGTTTAGGGTATATGCGTCTCCTAGCTCTCGTGATCGCTGGTTTAGCGATTCGGATGGTCTTATCCTTTCCACCATCCTGACAGGTGAACAAGCCGTCAACCTCTACCCAGAATTGGGCGATAAAGAAGACCCCGAAACTGGCGAGACCATACCGGGGCTGATCAGGAGTATATCCAGTTTTAGTTATAATGATGAGGATTATCCTGATTCTCAAAACAAAAATTCAATGACAGTATTCACTCCGGCTGAGGTCAAGGACAAAGATTATTTTGAGGTAAACAAGTATCAAGTTCTTGAAAGGTTCTATAAAGTGAAAGTACCATTTTATAGGGTCATTGATATGCAGACACAAGAAGAGAACATCCTATCACAAGAGGAATACTCCCAGTTTTTTGAAGAGAATGCAGAGGCATTTGAGATCGGGGCTTTTACGGCCGTTGAGGTTTTACAGAACCGAGTCAAGATCTGTTGTTCTATGGGTGAGATCGTTCTTTATGAGCAGATCTTACATACTGATGAGTATCCTATCATACCCCTTCCCAATATCTGGACTGGGACACCATATCCAAAGTCTGATGTCTCAAGAGCCAGACCCATGCAAAGGCTATTAAACAAACTATGGTCTCTTGCTTTGTCGCATGCACAAGCTTCGGCTGGTTTGAAATTATTGGTTCCCTTGGGAAGTGTCGATGATATTGATCAGCTTGAAAAAGATTGGGCAAATCCAAATGCTGTGATAGAGGTCGATTCTTCTCAGGGAGAGCCCCATTACCCAGCACCACAACCTTTGGCTGGGGAGTTCTATCGGTTGATACAACAGTCTGAGTTTTATATAGATTTTATATTCGGTCTTCCTGAAATGATGCATGGCTTTGCTGAAAAGGCTCCTGAGACCATGAGGGCTACAGAAAGAATGATAGCATTGGGTAGCGAAAGGCCAAAGTCAAAACTTAGGGACATAGAGTTTAGTATCAATAGGCTGGGTAAGGTGTTGTATAATTTGTCTAAAGGGCACTATACATATAAAAAGATATTTAGAATGGCACAGCCAAATAATAACATAACAGAAGTGATGGCTAATTTCTATACAGATGTTTCTGGTGCTGTATTAGACATGAAGAAAGAACGCCATATATTAGAGCAACATGATATAAGAATTGAACCGGGCTCGACAATGCCTTCTAATAAGTATGCGGAGCTTAATGTGTACTTAGAGGCGTTCCAAATGGGAATTGTTGACCGGTATGAAGTATTGAAAAAGAATCCTGAACTGTTTGATAAGGAAGGTATTATGCGTAGAACAGAAGAGAAGCAGGCAATGCAACAACAGATTCAGGCAATGGAAGAACAAATAAAGAATTTGCAGGGTGACTTGCAGACAGCCCAAAGAGAATCTGTCAGTGATCGGAAACGGGTCGAGGTTGAGAAGTTTAAAACACGACTCTCTGAGATCAATTCAGAATCAAAGGCAGATAGAAGGGTGCAACGTGGAAAACTAGAAAACGAGGTGAAGCTTGAGGTGGAGAAATTGTCCAGTAATCTGAAAGATGTTCAGAGGAAGGTCAGTTCAACTCCGGAAGCCTAAAGACATCTAAGGAGAAACTATGTCAACACTAGAACAACAGGAAGTAAACGTCTTAGACAACCAGCCCGTAGCTAATGAGGGCTTTGTTCCCAGCGATGGGAACATTGTGGAAGATATCGTTAATGAACAATCCGGCTTCAATGAAGCGGATGTTGCTCAAGAAGCAGTAGATGAATCAGCTACTTTAATAGACTATGAAGCTGAGTCTAAAAAGTTTCAATCTATGTATGATCGGTCACAAGCCGAGAATGCTAGACTGCAACAAGGGGCTCAGATATTACAGTTATTAGAGCAGAGACCTGATCTTGTACAGGCGCTTGAGAGCGGTATAGCTAACCCACAAACTCAACAGCCAAACGAGCAAGCGGTTGGAGCAGATGATTTTAATCCTTGGGATGCTTTTACAGATGAAAATTCTGATTCTGGAAAATACGTAAATAATAAAATAGAATCGTTAGTGAATCAAAGACTTCATTCTGTGATGGCAGAACAACAGCAACAGATGCAGGCTGAAATGCAGTTGAACAATACTGTAAATGAATTGCGTGGAAAATTCAAAATGTCAGATAATGACATTAGAGATTTTTTGCAGTTCACTACAAAACCAAAGGAGCAGGTAGGTTTGAACAATCTGGTGAAACTTTGGCAAATGCAAGGTGGTCAATCTGTTGCAAACAATGACACAATGGAAGCGGTTAACGCCGCAAGACAAGCTCCTCGTTCAGCGGGCGTTTTACAGGGCCAACCACATCCAAATCCGAAATCGGATGATCAAATGGTGTGGGACAGCATTGTAGGCGCTGGGGACAAGGGCAAATTTTAGTTAAATAACTCTACTTGAAGGCCGGAAGGTAGTTGATAGAGAGTAAAGTATAGGAGAGTCAAAATGGCTGTAAACTCAGGCATGGTCAAGGCAACTGACATGACAAACGCCGCAACAAGCGTTTCTGGTGAAAGTACGCCGGATCAAAGACGATTATACGACTTTAGTGATAGAGTCGCCGAATTAAGTCCAGATGAATCTCCATTCTTTGTATATTTAAGTAAAATGTCGAAATCGCCTACCACAGATCCTGTTTTCAGGTTCTTGGAGAATAGGTCAAAGATCGATTGGACAACCAGAACATTTGAACTAGCGGCAGATGTGAATGGTGGTTCAGCAGTGACTGCTGGAACACAATATTCATTTGTTGTTGATGATAGCTCAAGTGGTTCTGCGGCTGACGTGAATTGGCTTGTTAAAGGCATGGTGTTTGCAGTTGAGGTACTTGATTCTACTGCTGGTGTAGCTTACGCCACAGTAAGGATCGATAGTGCTGTTACAGACGCTGGTACATCCAATACATTCACAGGGCGTGTTATTTCCTTGCCTAGCTCAGACTATAGCTCAGGTTATAACATCCTTAGTAATGATGATAAATGTCAGGTCATTGGTACTTCTTTTGGTGAAGGTACTGGTTCTCCTGATGCTTGGTCAAAAACATTGGATGATGATTATGGGTATACCCAGATCTTCAAAACATCAGCGGAAATGTCAAACACTGCGATTGCGACAAAATACAGAGGATATGCAGATGAATGGTCACGGATCTGGAATCTGAAATTAAGAGAACATAAGGTGGATATTGAAAGAGCGATGCTTTTTGGACAAAGAGCACGTCAAGACAGTATTCAGTACACTGAGGGTATTGTTGGGCACTGTGTGCTTAACGGAGCTCCAAGTAATGCTGATGCCGCACTTTCATACACACCGGGTTCTGCATACCAACGAACCGTAGCAGAAGGTGAGTTCACATACGATAGGATCCTTGGCGATCTTGAAGTATTGTATGATCCTGCACGTGGCGGTTCTTCAGCTAAGCTTGCATTAGCTGGTCTTCCTGTGATGACCTTGTTCAACAAGTTCGGAGCAGGTGGTATTCTTAAAGAAACCTATGATGCTAATAATGCTATTCGTTACGACATTAACAAAGAGTATATTGAAGGTTCTTATGGTCATAAATTGTTACAAGTACAAACAATTCATGGTGATCTGAATCTTGTACGTGAGCCTTTATTTAGAGGGTTCTCTAACTCTTACATGATGATCGTTGACATGGCTCAAGTTGCATACCGTCCACTTGTTGGTAACGGTGTGAATCGTGACACCCACGTTATAACGAATGTACAGCAAGCTGACGAAGATCTACGTAAAGACATGATCCTCACAGAGGCAGGTCTTGAAGTGTCTCTTCCTGAAACTCACATGCTGTATAACTTTGAAAGCGTAAGCTAAGGAGTTGTGTAATGAGATCAGATAGATTAAACGCAAGTAGTGGAAGTCATCATACTGGTGAAAAGGCGTTTCAGAAGATAGATAACTCTTCAGCGTTAAGTAGAACGTTGACAGCGGCTGAATCTGGAACTCTTTTTGCTGTTGATATGTCCACAGTAGACAACAACGTAACCCTAACATTGCCAACTGTATCAGATGCAATAGCAGGTTGTAGTTATGATTTTTGCTTCACCGTTAATTGTGACGATGATGCAGATTTTATTATCACAACCGGTGCTGACGCAACCGATATCTATGGCTATGTTGTTACTGGTGCGGCAGATAGCACAGTTGATGATTTTAATGGGCTTTCAAAAATAACCGTAGATGGTTCTGTTTCACAGGCTGTTGAAGGTTTGAGAATGACAGTGATTTGCGATGGTACCAACTGGCACCTAAGCGGATATGTTCCTGTTGCGATAGGAACAGTTGTTCTCGTTGAGTCTGCGACTGCATAATAATCCGAATAAATAAGGATAACAGTTTTTAGGTACTGTGAGGGTTTTCATATAAAAGGAAACCCTCAAAACCTATAAGGATCAAATATGGATAAATGTGTAAATTGCAATGAGGATAATAAGGAAAACTGGTTTATTTGCCGGTCTTGTGGTAAGCGAGCATCTGAACCGAAGTTCACAACAAACCTGTATATGGGTAGTGAAATGGGAAGGAGAACAGATATAGAGTTCACTACAACAACAATGGATGATGTGATCAATAGAGATAAAAAGGAAAGAGCTATTAAGAATGAAGCTTTGATCAATAAAAAGTTAAAAGAATTTAAAAGTAGGGGATATGCCTAAAGTTGGAAAGAAAAAATTCAAGTACACAAAAGCGGGGAAAAAAGCCGCAAAAAAATATGCCAAAAAAACTGGCAAGAAGGTAAAATACGGTAAGAAATAATGGCTACTTTAAAGGTAAAGATACAAGAAGAGATCGTACTGGACAATCAAGATTACGGCTCTAAAAGGACATTGGAGATATCAAGCATTGATGAGATCTACAAAAGGATAGTGACCTGTCCAGCAAATGCCGAAACGACTGTTGTTCATTTTAAGCAAGTTGCTGGTGCCGCAGGCGGTGCAACTAAATTTGATGGGGCTTTGGATATACAAGATGCAAGGTACATTAGAGTTACCAATTTAGATAGTTCTAATAATTTAACTTTAAGCCTTCAGGCTGAGGTTGGTGAAGATGATTCCGGTGCAGATGTTTCAGCCAGCGTTCTATTGGAAGCTGGAAAAAGCTTTATGATGGGATCTGGGCACGATGGCATTGGTGTGTCGGATGCAAATGCTAACTTAGTGACTGATCTGGTTGATCTGGATAGTCTTGTAATTCAACCGGGAGGTAACGCTATTAGTGTTGAGGTTTTTGTAGCGAGTGTATAATGGCAACATTTGAAGTACAGGTAGAAGGATTAACGAGTCTCGCATTGGATGGTAGTAGTTCACCTACTCAAAGCGAACTAACGCAATTTTTAACAGATGGCGCTAAGGAGGTCATTAATAACTTGCCCCCAAGTTTATTGCCTTTGTGTTCAGCAGAGGTATCTTTTACGTCTGGTAGTGCGAGCACATTGAACACAGGCAAGGTGTTGAATGTATTTAGAAATGATGGCGATATAAAACAACCATGTAGAAGAATATCTGCACGTGATAAAGGAAGAGTCAAGGATAAGGATGATATGAATCACGCTACGATCACAGATCCTGTGTATTACATAGATAATAATGGCCTTGATGTTTTGCCTGATGGTGGCTCTTGTACTTATTCAGAGGTTCAGTATCCAGCAGTGGCCTATGGAGATAGTGCGATTGCAGTGTTTCCAGATGAGGCTGAACACCTTGTTGTGTTGTATGGGGCTGTTAAATCTTTACAAAATTTATTAAGTAGGATAACTGCAAACACAGATATAACCACTGCCATAGGCTTAATTAAAACAGCAGTAGACCAAGCGGCTACAGCGGCAGGTAAGTTCTTAACTGCTGATAGTGATTCTGTATTTGGTGATGAGTCTACTTTTCTTACAAATGATTCTCAGCTTGCAAGGGTGAAGGATGCGTTGGATAACGCAGAAAAAATAATAGATGATGGTGCTAATTCTCCTACGGGTAATTCGGCTGGAGATGCGGCAACATATTTATACACAGATGAAGATATAGAATTATTAAATGGTGCAATATCAATAGCAAGTATTGAGATAAACAGAGCAAAGACCCACTTGGCTGAATGGACATCGATCGGTGATATGAGGGTAAAAGAGATCAATGCGGCTTTATCTGAAGCTCAGGGATACGCAAGTGAGGTTCAGTCTCGATTGGCTGTAGATAGTGCACAGTATAGTTGGTACGAGAAACAGCAGGCTAAACTACAGGCCGATTATGACAAGGGAATACAGGCGTTGCAATAATGGCGATACATTCTTTAACAGCGAAGGAGATAATTAGTCGGGTAAGACAGGCATTTCCAGATGCTTCAGAAACTTATATTATATCGTTGATCAATGATGCGGTAAGTGAGCTCGGTCAATATTCACAGAAGGCAATGTCTGCGAAGGTAAACATTGTTGCAGATCAGACATATTACGACCTTTCAGATAGTGCGACCGATTCTTCTAATAATGCGATGGGCATTAACAAGGTGTATAGGGTTGATGTAATGGATGATGCTGGTGATTACATTATGGTTCCGAGGGCGCTAGATGGAGAGCCCTTAATGTTTGATATGACATCAGAATCAGCTATAGAGGAGCCTGCATAATGGCAAGTAATATTAAATACCCAGAGGATAGAGTATTATATTTTATCAGAGGGGATCATTTAGGATTGGTCACAACTTATGATTCTTCAGGCGACACAAGAACATCTAGGAAGATGTATCAGGCATTTGACCATGCGGTCACTAATGGTCTGCTCATACATTATTATGGTAGCCCTAATAAAGTTACAGCTATTACCGATACTCCAGATATTGACAATCTTTTTCATTCTGCGATCGTTGATTATGTAAAGAAATGTTTATACATGGATAAGGCTGGTAAGGAAAAGGATGCTGGGGTGGCGCAGGTATCCATGAATCTTATGATGCAACACGAAAGAAAATTTGATACAGCTATCAAAAAATATGGCACGAAAAAACGAAGTAAGACAGGAGGGGTTAGAGCGATAGTTCCATCAAACTTCACATAACAGGGCCGAACTGGTTGATTATGTGTCTGTCTAAAGGGTAGATTGTGCACATAATTTTATCAATATTTAAACGATCTCAGATAAGGAGCATTCTCGCCTCGCAAGCTGGGTGATATAACAGGAGAATAAAATGGCAAACCTTCAAAAACACAGAGCACACGAATCCCTCAATATAGATACAGCCGCAGGTTGGGATGTTCAAACAAGATTAACAATTAGTTCAGGCGCTCATGTAACATCAGATGTTAGCAGTGCAAGTCAAATATGCATTGAAAGCGAATCAGAAGTTTATATTAGATTTGATTCTTCAAGCTCGGATACTATTGTAGCCGCTAACGACCCAACAATACCAGCTAATACATTAATGTTTTTAAAAGTACCAAAAGGTGTTGGTAATACTATATATGTACATTTTAAACAAGTATCATCAGTTAGTGCTAAGTACTTAAAAATTGTACATCTTTAAGGAGTAGATTATGAATAGAGGTTTCGCAGACGCAATAACACACGATATAGGCTCAGCAGGTGGTACAATATCTGGAGACTTGACCATTGATGGAGATTTAACTGTAAATGGCGATGGAGGATTTTCATATTCAGAGGTACTAACTGGAGATATGAAGATTACCAATACTGCCTCAACCATTGGTCTTGAAATTGCTCAAAGTGGTTCGGCAACAGCATTAAAAATTGACCAAGATGCCAACGCTTATGGATTAGAACTCGTGACAGATGCCACAACTGGGCAAGGAATTAATGTTAATGCAAGTTCATTAACAACTGGAAGAGTGGCGGCATTTTATTCAAATGCATCAAATACATCTACCAGAAATTTAGTCACAATCCATAATGACCACGCATCAGCGACTGGGGCTACTGGGTTAATGGTCACGCAAGATAGTACAGGAAGTGCATTAGTGACAGATGGTGGAATGGTTAAAATGAATAGGTCTCAGGCTGATGAAAGTTTATCATTAGCTATGTATAGTACAACCGATGGACATATGCCAGCCTTATTATTTAAAAAATCAGCAAGCAATACTCTTGGTACTGCCGCGGCAACTGGTTCTGGTGATGTACTTGGTCAAATAGTATTTCAAGGTCACGATACAGATAATGATGTAAAAGCTGGTGTAATAATAAGAGCATCAGCGGATGCCGCTCCAGATGGAGATTCCGTTCCTTCTAAATTACAATTTATGACATCTGACCTTGATGATTCTGGCTCTCCAACAGTTGCTATGACCATTGATGATAGTCAAAATGTCGGGATTGGCGAACCAGTTCCTCTTGGTAAACTTCACATTTTTACTGGAGATTCAACATTTTCAGGGGGTGCTGATTCCTCGGCTGATGAATTAATTATTGAGGGGAGTGGCGATACTGGATTATCAATATTGTCTCCAGCAGGAAACAAGGGCGGTATATATTTCTCAAGAAATGGTCAAGGAACATCAGGACAAATAAATTATCACCATGTTAATGATAGCCCATCTAATTCTATGGTATTTAAAACTGCGGCAACTACTGCTATGACTATTGATGCAAATCAAAAGGTCGGGATTGGTACGACTTCTCCAACAGACCTTTTAACAGTTGCGGCTGATTTAACTGGTAATAATAATGCTGGTATTCATATTGCGGCAGATTTAGATGATGATGCTTATTTAGATTTAACAGAACAAGGTACTACATTAGCCGCATTTGGAAATTCTAATGCTTATGGGTTTAGAATAGTTTATGATGGTGGAGATGAATATTTACATTTTAAATCTGGTAGCGAAAGTACTGTCAATTCCAGAATGGTTATTGCAAGAGATACAGGTAATGTCGGGATTGGAACGACCTCTCCAGCGGCTGAACTGGAATTAGTAAAGGATGGAGCACCATCAGAAATATTTGTTACATCGTATAGAAATGATGCTGGTCAACCTAATTTTGCGGGAAGACACGCCCGTGGTTCAAAGGCTTCTCCAGCGATTGTTCAGGATGGAGACACTTTGTGGCAAGCTCAAGCATATGGTTATGACGGAGATGGGGATTTTAATTCATTTGCTGGCGGTATTCAAATACAGGTAGATGGTACACCCGGAGCAAATGATATGCCGGGTAGGATTAGATTCCTGACCACTGCTGATGGTGCTGGTAGTTGGACTGAAAGAATGAGAATTGATTCTTCAGGCAGAGTGGGTATTGGCACAGATTCTCCAGACAGTATTTTAAATTTAGAATCTACGACTGATACAATATTAAACATTGATACTTATAATGCATCTGCATCAACCTTTCCACAGTTAGTATTTAGAAGGTCTGATAGTGGGACTGCTGGTACAATATCAGCAACAGAAAGCGGTGATTATTTAGGTGCAATATTCTTCCGTGGTGGAGATAGTGGAAATAATTTCGATAATGGAGCTTATATAAGGGCGATACAAAATGGTTCAGCAGGTACATATGTCCCAACGAAATTAGAAATTGCTACATACTCAGGAAGTGCCGCTGTAACAAATATAGTCCTTGATGCTAACTCCCGAATCTCACTATCTAATAATGATAGTGGTACACAGAATACAGTCTTCGGGCATTCCGCAGGTTTGAACATAGATGCAGGTACAAATTATAATACTTTTATAGGTTATGTTTCTGCTGGTGGTGCAACCTTAGATGATGCTACTAATAATACAGCCGTTGGATATGCAACCTTAAATGCATTGACTCAAGGTGATAACAATGTAGCAGTCGGCACAAATGCCTTGCTATCTCTTAATACAGGAACTAACAATGTGGCGATTGGAAATTTAAGTGGAGATGCTATGACATCATCGTCCAACTGTGTTCTTGTAGGTAAAAATACAGGTGGAGCAATTAACTCAACAGATTCTGATGGAACAGTTGCAGTAGGACATTCTGCCCTTACATCATTGACAGATGGGGCTATGAACACAGCAGTTG